>SAMEA3663271__coassemble_139_pt1 | contig 38908 bp, 31 predicted proteins | sample SAMEA3663271__metabat2_low_PE_018 | metagenome-assembled genome bin SAMEA3663271 (sample SAMEA3663271) | pig gut metagenome | biome: pig gut; feature: pig-associated habitat; material: faeces | place: China | collected 2013
GTTGTTTACGATGCGAGAAAGACGGTCAAGGTCTGTGAAGAGGAGGTGTGCACGTTTGTATGTAGCGAAACGGCGTGCAAAGCCAATGATAAGGGCTTTTGGATTTATTCTCTTCACAACTTCCATAACTGCAGATGGGTCACCTTGGTTAGCAAGCCATTTTGCAGTGAAGTCACGTTTTACGAATTTGATGAATTTTTCTTTGAGCTGCATTCTCATATTCCAGATTTCTTCATCAGGAACATTCTTTATAGCTTGCCAAATTTCTGAATTGCTCTGGTCCTCAAAGAGTTTCTTACCCATAATTTTGGCATAGAACTCTTTCCATTCAGATGCAGCCCATGTTGGCATGTGAACACCATTTGTAACGTAGCCAACATGTGATTCCTGCCAATTGTATCCTTTCCAAATTCCGGAGAACATTTTCTTTGAAACTTCGCCGTGAAGCCAGCTTACACCGTTTGCTTCCTGACATGTGTTTAGTGCAAATACACTCATAGAGAAACGCTCGTTTGTATTTGGATTTTCACGACCCATATTCATAAGGTCGTTCCAGCTGATACCGAGTTTTGCAGGATATTCTCCCATGTATTTGCCGAAGAGACCTTCGTCAAAATAATCGTGACCTGCAGGAACCGGAGTGTGTACAGTGTAGAGTGAAGTGGAACGTACAAGTTCCAATGCTACGTTAAACTCAAGACCTTCTTCAGAGATGTAGTCAACAAGACGTTGTAGATTAAGAAGTGCGGCATGACCTTCGTTGCAGTGGTAAAGTTGTGTTTTTATGCCAAGTTTCTTAAGCATAAGGATACCACCTATACCCAGAAGATATTCCTGTTTGATACGGTTTTCCCAGTCACCACCATAAAGCTGGTGTGTGATTACACGGTCAAACTCACTATTCATATCAAAGTCCGTATCCATTAAGTACAGTTTCATACGGCCAACGTTTACCCTCCAAATGTGAGAATAAATTGTACGACCCGGATATGGTACCTCAAGAATCATAGGACGTCCGTTTTTGTCAAGGACTTGTTCTATAGGAAGCTGATTGAAGTTTTGTGGCTCATAATTTGCAATCTGCTGACCATCAACAGAAAGTGTCTGTGTAAAATATCCGTGACGATAAAGGAAGCCAACAGCAGTCATATCAATACGGCTGTCGGAAGCTTCTTTGATATAGTCACCGGCGAGAACGCCGAGACCGCCGGAATATATTTTTAGAGCATTGCACAAACCGTATTCCATAGAGAAATATGCAACAGATGGCACATCTTTACGCATAGGTTTGCTCATATAGTCTTTGAAAGAAGCATAGACACGATTTATTTTGTCCATAAGTTCTTTGTCTGCTTGAATCTCTGCAAGTCTTTCAGAAGAAAGCTGTTGGAGAACCATTACAGGATTTTCACCTGTAGAACGCCAAAGATCCGGGTTGAGTTCTCTAAATAGAGATTTACCATCGCTATTCCAAACCCACCAAAGGTTTTTTGCAATTTCTTCAAGTGGTTTCAAGCGAGAGGGAAGTTCTGCTTTAACAGTAATGTCGCGCCAAGAGGGGGCATTTGTGTTACTTACCGGAAGTTTCATAACTTTAAAATATTTTATTTGTTAATGTTTATATTTCTTATTTATTTGAAACATTATTGAGAGCAATCTCGTATGCTTCAATATAGTATTTAATAAAGTTGCTCCATGATGCAGAGTCTGCAACACTGCGAGCCGCTTGTGAGTACTCTGTCCTTTTTATATCAGATTCGTATGCTATTTGCAGAAGTTTGTCTGAAATCTCCGTTACAACTTCATGATAGTTTGAGTCTGTTCTGCGGATTACGGCAACACCGGAGTTTTCAAATCCGGTTTTATTTTCAGCGGAAATCCACTGTCCGAATCCGGAAAGAGTGGTTGTGATTGTAGGAACGCCAAATGCAATACTTTCCAATGGGGTATATCCCCATGGCTCGTAATACGAGGGGAATACAGTTGCATCTGCTCCAATAATCAAATCGTAGTATGTTTTATCAAAAATGCCGTCCCTGCCATCTAAATAGCATGGAGCATAAATTACATCAACGTTTCTGTTTTTATTGTTATCAAAACCGAGGCGATGAATAGCACCCACAATAGGGTCTTGATAATAATTGTTCAGCTCATGTGTTATAATAGGGTCATTTACTGCTTTGTTGTCAGAATCTTGCAGTTTGTCTTGTACGTCTTCTCGCGGTGATTTAACCCACCCGGGAACCATAACAAATGCGATGATTTTTTTGCCCAGAGTGTTTTTCTCTTCAAGAAGTTTTATGCTATCCAAGAACAAGTCTATGCCTTTGTTTCTAAACTCACATCTTCCAGATGTAATAATAACGAATGTGTCATCTTCGTATTTCTTGCCGGTCAGTGCAGTAGCTCTGTTAAGAATACATTGACGTGCAAGTGTACGTGTTTTGGCAAATTTGGTTTTGCATGGCACAAAGTCATTTTCAAAACCATTCGGAGTAACAACGTCCGGCTTTCTTTCAAGCAGTTGAGTGCACTCTATTGCAGTGATGTCACTTACAGTTGTAAAACAATCTGCATTTTGTGCAGCAGCTTTTTCAAGTGAATGTTTAGACTGCATATTGAGTTCTCCAGCCATTTGGTCACCATTGTATCCCGTGAGATAGTCATAAAGAGGCTTACCATTTCCGCAAATACTTCTGCCGATACTTGTTGCATGCGTGGTGAAAATCGTAGCTACTTTTGGAAGATGAGACTTTACGTAAAGAAGTCCCATTCCTGTGGTCCATTCGTCAAAATGTGCCACATATTTATTATTAGTGCCGTAATAGTTACAAAGGCTTTCAATAACTAATGCTGCTGCATGTGAAAATGCACAAGCTTCATCGTAGTCACCGTATGCATGAAGAGAATCAACATGGAATTTTTCCCACATTTCTGCGTATAAAGAGTCTTTTACGGCATACAATGTGTCAAATTTCACCAAGATAACAATAGGCTTACCGGGAATATCCCATCTGCCTGTCCGAATTGTGACACCATAAGGCAAATTGAGATTCTTTTTCCAAGCAGCAAATAGAGATTTATTTTCTATAAAATAAGGAGAGGGTGACAACTCGCTCCATACATCAGGACCGATAAAAATTGTCTTGTCTTTATTTAATTTTTGCAGTGTTCTTGCCTTTGTGGACAATACAGTGTATATACCTCCAATCTTGTTACACACTTCCCAACTTGTCTCAAAAAGGAAGTCAAAACCAAAAGTTGCTTTATCCATTAATAATCGAATCAATTCATTTTTGAGCCGCAAAGGTAAGAAAAAAAAATGACATTACCCATAATTTCGTCAAAATCTTTTGCAAGTCGCTGTGATTTACGCACATTGTTTAATGCATCACTATGTGACAAAGCAATATGCAAGACGTTAATTCAAAAGTTCAGGGTGGTCTTTGAAATACTTTGTTTCTACAAGACGGAAAGATAACTTATATAATTCTTTATAACGGGCAATTTCTTCCGGGTCATTGTTTTCGCCAACGGAATTACCATCTATGTCAACCACGCAGCGGTTGTCACAACGGAAAGCACTTTCACCGAGTCCTTTCCATTTGGCAGTCTCCAGTTTGCAACCAAGTATATCAAGAAGAGTAGGGTATATATCCACTTGCCCGATTATCCTGTCAATCTTGATGCATTTATCACTTGCATTCAAAATGATTACGGGGATAAGTTTGGTATTAAGCTTTTCGGAAATTGAATTCGTGGGCGGGTAATGGTCTGATGCAATTACTATGACCGAATTGTCATATAAACCATTGCTTTTTAATGAATCTAAAAAAATCTTTATTTGTTTGTCTGTATAATTCAGCGTTTCCATATAAATTTTATCTCTTTCTTCAAAATTTTTGAGTTGTGCAATGTTTGATTTATATGGAATTCTATTTGATTTGTAAGGAGAATGAGAAGAAATAGTGGTAATGAAAGAAAAAAATGAACTTTTTTGAGAAGAAATTATCTTTTGTGACCTTTTCAATAATTTGCTATCAATATCTACCCAAGTTGTGTCAAGTTCCGGTACTAATTTACTATATAATTCATCAAAACCATACATCTTATTTGTGTAATTATGAAACCAAATTTTAGGGTTTTCACCGATACATTCAAATGAGTGTTCTTTATTTAGTGTTCTTGCAAGAGATGGTAATGGAGAGCCAAGAGATTCTGTTATCATTACGCCTAATCTACTTGGTAAAAGTCCGGAAAGATACATTAAATGACCATCTGAACTTATTCCATTTCCAATTTGAGAATATACTTTTGTAAATGAGATTGAATTTTCTGCCTTAATAAGAGAATCAATGGTAGGCATAACCCGTATATTTTCGGGTTCAAAATCTAATACTTTCGAGTTTAATGATTCAACAATAATCATTATCACATTTTTATCAGAATTTTGTTCAAAAGAGTACTTTAAAGATTCATCAAGTGGAGGGTATTCAGTATTCAGTTTACTATCAAGTAACGATAGTTCTTTCTCATTTAAGTCACTTGGAGGAATAAGCAATCCTATGATAGAGAAATTGTAATGCCATATATATCCGTGATAAAAGACATTTGAAAAATAGTAATTGTTTTTATAATTATTAAAAACATTACTGAAAGATTTATTTGATAGATTACATGATACATTGTGAATCAATTTTGCTTGTTCAAATGTAAAACATAAAATAACAGCAATGACAATAAAACACTTTTGTTTGAGACTATATCTTATTAAAGAAATACTTTTCCGTCGTATTATCCATAACAGGATTAAAATAATAATTGCTATTGGAAAAACTATGTCGGTTATTTTTAGACAATCCAAAACGTTGCTCACAATCATATTATCGGCGGCAGAATCCAATAATAATAAATATTCTATTGGTATTGTACGTGAAATAGAGTTTGTTCCACCTAAAAGAATTCTGCTATATACTAAATTGCAAAATATTGATATTAGAAATATTACAACCCCAATACAACTGATTATTCCTCCCCATTTTTGAGGAAAAATTACAAAAAGGGAAACCATAAATATAGTTTCGCATATAGCCATTATTGCGAATGATAGTCCATACGGATACGCTTCCAAGTAAATAGCAAATCCTATCAAACAAAATAGTGATAATATTAGTGGATAAAGGATTTTGTCTTGTCTTATTAGGTTCATAATAATATAATTTAATCTAATATTGCAAATAAATGAATGGGACAAGGTCAGAACTGCTGACTTGGATTATTGTGAAGATGATTATGCTGAAAATGATTGCTTTTGTGATGGTGTTGCAGCGTGCAAAAATGTAGATGAGTGAATTGCTGAGTTTTTGAGGTGTGAAGTGGAATATTAGGCCTAATGCCATAACAATGATTATAGTGCAGTAGCCGGACATAATTTGAAGTGCCACTTCAGGGTGAAATGATGTGAAAATCTGAGAGAGCATTTCTCCAACTTTTTCCATAGATTCTGAGCGGAAAAACATAAAGCCAAAAGCCATAAATGTGAAAGTGACCAGAACATTTATTATATGGCGAATGATACCGGTCTTTTCATTTTTCGGTATATGCAAAAGTTTGCACCATATCTTGTGTGCAACAAGAAGCAATCCGTTCCAAGCTCCCCAAATGATGTACATCCATGAGGCTCCGTGCCACAGTCCTCCAAGTGTCATGGTAATCATCAAGTTCAAATGTGAACGGAGAGTACCTTTCCTGCTTCCACCTAAAGGGATATAAAGATAGTCGCGAAGCCATGTGGAAAGAGAAATATGCCATCTATGCCAAAATTCCGTGGGGCTTTGTGAAACAAGCGGAGCATTAAAGTTAGCGTCAAATTTATATCCCAAAAGGAGTGCTATGCCTATTGCGATATCGGAATAGCCTGAGAAGTCGCAGTAAAGTTGGAGTGTGAATCCGTAAGTGGCAATGAGATTTTCAAGTCCTGTGTATAGTGTGGGGTCATCAAAGATTCTATCTACAAAACCACCGGAAATGTAATCTGCTATCACCGTTTTCTTAATAAGTCCACACATTATATAAAATAATGCCGTTGCAACTTGTATTTCCGTGGGCTTGTGGTTCCGTGCAATCTGCGGAAGCAAAGTTTTTGCTCTTACAACCGGTCCTGCGAGTAGCGGAGGAAAGAATGTGAGAAAGAAAATGTAGTGCAATGCATTTGAGCAAGGCTTAATGTTTCTGCGATATACATCTACAATATAACTTATAGAGCGGAAACAGAAAAAAGATATGCCAGCTGGGAGTATGATGTCAAAAGGAGAGAAATCCACGGATAAAATACCCGCAAAAGTTTCGCAAAGCATATTGAAGTACTTGAAGTATGTGAGCATACCCAAGTTTACGGCAACATTTAGTCCTACAATTGCTTTTCTTGCCGTATCGGAATTTAACCTATATAATATTTGTGCCAGTGCGTAGTCTAAAATACTCACGGCAACGAGTATTATTACACACATTCCACTGCACTTGTAGTAAAAGTAAAGTGAAAACAGTATTGTGAATATCAAACGAATAGTAAGTCTGTTTTGTAGAATTCTATATACTGCAAAAAAGGCAGTAAACAGAATGAAGAACAGTGCTGTGTTAAACAGCAAAGGTCTTGCCGGGTCAAACAGTAAATAATTTAATATGTTGTTTAGCGTATCAGTCATACTGATTAAGAGTATTAGTCAGTGCATGGTAAAACAAGTCTCCGTAAAGGAGATAACCTTTAAATGAATTGTGTATTCTGTCTCGAGCCATAAGCCCGTTTTCAGCCCATTTGTTTGAAGCATCTTTCCCTCCGGCAACGGCATAGAAATCATATACCGGAATGGAGTTATCATCTGCGTATTTAAGAATAACGTCTCTCATTCGCTTTACTTTATCGTTAACGATAAATGATGAGGTTTTAACTTTGCGTTTGTGTCCTTTTCTTCTGCGATACGTTTTTTTGGATTTTTGACATTCCATAGGTGTGGTAAGCAAAATTTTGGCTTCAGGGTTTTTGTTTTTGATGTTAAAAATCATATAATCAATGTCCGCCTCAAATTCCTCATCACTGATTTTGCTGAAAGCCTCGTTTGTTCCGAATGAGAGAATAATAAGGTTTGGACAGAAATGAGAAATGTCGAATCCAACGCTTTGTAATTCGTTGTAAGTGGCAAATGTGGCACCATTATTACCGATGGTGTGGTATTCAACTCCGGAGTTGCCGTAATGAAGTGAAGCACCGTATATTGTGACTTGTTCCAGTGAAAATAAGGATATTTTTGCTGTTACAACAGGTTTGGATAATAGTATGTCCGTGAAGTAATCGTTTTGGATTATGCATGGAGTCATAATTATGTCTTCTTCATTTGCAACCATAGTAATCTCCGGTTGAATAGAAGCAAAAATTCGTATTTTGTCAAACTTAGAACCTTCAGGGAGTCGTGTTGTAACGGTAGAGAGAGTAATATCAAATGTAGTGGATTGAGGAGTGAAAGCAGTGCCTGTAAATCCCATATCAGTCGTCCAGGGACGTTTCAGCAGGCGAGACGTTGCACATGTGGAAGTTGTTGTGAAAACGTATGAATACGGTTCGTTTGTACCGCAAATCTTTAGAGGGCAGATAAGTCCACGTCCGCCGTTGCCAAATTTTTCTTGAAGCAACTCACGTACATGTCCTGTGCCAACGTCTGCTTGGAGGTGAGAGTCTCCAATGTGGACTACAGTGAATTTATTTTTGTCTGTTTTCTGCAGTGCATCTTTTAAGTCACTCCAATCATTGCCTTTCAGGTCTATTATATTTTGCTCCAAGTTGAGGAAATTGTAAACGGAGAGGCTGTCAATGCTTGCGGATGTGTCTGTGAGAATAACTTTGCCTTGACGTACAGAAGCCTGATTGTCGTCTTGGGCAACTAAACGTATAGGGGAAAGCACTGCTGTGATGATTGCTCCGACTATGCATAAAGCATACATAATATATGTCATAAATTTTGTCATTATTCAAGTGCTTTAATCAGTTCATCGGTGAAAATTTTTCCAAGGCGTTTTCCTCCTTTCATAGAGAGGTGAATGTAGTCTTTGTTAGTATCTTTGTTTTCTGTCCATTCCACTATAGCATCTTTACCACCCATAGCGAGTTGTGTGTCCCAAAAAAGAACTCCAAGTTCACGGGCAAGTTGTCGCTGTGCCTTAATCATAGGCGGTACGGCTCTCATTGTGTGAATAGCACCATTTCGTTTTTCACCTCTATCGCCCACACCCATAATCAGAATGTCTGCATTAGGGTAACATTCGCGTATTTTTGCTATGTCTTTTTTTAGTGCATCTTTAAAATATGTATAGTTGAGGATATTTGCTGAAATTGCGTTAATCCCATATTCAATAATTATTAAATCATAGTCCACATAGTTTCTCATCTCGCTACAAATAGGTAATGAGATTTGGTGGTGACGTATTCCGGCATAGCCTCTCATTGGCATATTGTCTATGGCAATTCCGGTGTTGCCGTCTAAGTATGTCCCCAAGAAAAAAATGTTAGGATTTTTTGTGGAAATGGAAATGTTATCCGTATGTGCATTTACCGTTATTTCTTGTACGGATTCAGAACCGGTGACGTGTTTTGTGTATGTTGTATCAGGTAGAGTGATTTTTATGTCTGCATCTGATTTGGATATAAACAAGACTATTGTTCTATCCCAGGAATCCAAATGGCGTAACTTTTTAGAACCCTTAAATTTGGATTTTGAATTATTTGTGGAAATACAGTATGAGCCAGACAAAGTCATGTTTGCAGTGGAACTTGTGATTTCTTTGAGTGTCCACCCGCTACATTGCAGGTTCATGGAGCGTCGGAAACCGGGAGTAGCACTGTGCATAGGTGAGAAACCAATTCCGCAGCCGCCATACTTGTCTTGCAATTCTTCACGAATATTTTGCGTAAAAATGTCTCCCTCAATATATGAATCACCAATAAAAGCAATTCGTGCCGTTTTATTTGCACATTCGCTCAATGCTTTTTTCAGGTTTGCCAAACCACGGCAATCAGGTGTGTAATCTTCAATTATCGGTTCTGTGTGAGTGGTAGTGTCTTCCGGCAATTCTGTGCCAAGATATTCAGATGATATTGTGTCTGTTAATGAGAGATGAGTTGTGTCCTGAATGCTGTCTTTTGTAGCGTTATCTCCTTTCAGCAGGTTTGCGATGTCCGGGTCCAAAAGGGATTCCGTGTTTTCCGGTATTGCTTCAGTTTTAGATTCATCATTCTCAATTATATCCGATAAAAAAGAGTAGTCCTTAAAAAATCCGTCCGTAATTCTGTGCAGAGGAAGCAATGATACTAAGAATAGTATCACGAGAGCTATAGCCAAAACGCTTACGGGGTTTGATTTATTAAAGCGAGACATAATAAAGAAGAAAACTAAAATTTACACTTATCAATATTTTTAAGAAGAGTGAAGCACTTATTTTCCGTTTCTATCCACTCTTGCTCAGGATTGGAATTTTCCGTAATTCCACCACCGGTGTAAGCACAATAGGAGTGGCTATCAAAGTTTACGGAGCGGAGATTTACATGTGCGGTGAATTGCTTGTGATTTTCGTATGCAATAAAACCTCCGTAGCATTTTCTGGGGTGCTGTTCAATTTTACAAATGTTTGCAAGTGCATCGGTAAGTGGAAATCCGCCAAGAGCAGGGGTGGGGTTCAGTTTGTCCAACAGAGTTACAAAATCCGTATTTTCAAGTTTGCCTGAAATAACATCGCAGATGTGGCAAACAGGGTAAAAATTCAAGTCCTGTTTATGCTTGACATCGTAGGTTATTCCCATACTGTCAAGTATATTTTTGATGTATGATGCAACAAAATCCTGCTCAATCATATTTTTTTTGTCCCAAGATTTTGCTTCATCTGTTTTGCGAGTTCCGGCAAGTGACATTGTGGTGAATAGCGAGGTTTCTTTGTTGTAATCAAGGAGCAATTCCGGTGATGTTCCAAGCCAAGCACCTGTTTGTGGCGTAAAATACAGGAAACGGAAAGTGTCCGGGTAGCAGTTGAATTGACGTACCGTAAGGGAAATATAGTCAATGTTTATATTTTGCTCCGTTAATACTCTGGAAATTACGGTTTTACCCTTGCTCGCTTTCAGATTTTCTACAAGATTTGTTACGTCGTTTATGTATTGTGACTTATCAGTGCTTTTACACCACGTTTTAGGTCTATAGTCAAATGCAAAATTTCTATCTAAAATCTGATTTGCGGATAGTTCGCGGTAGATTTTTATAGAATCTGCGTATTTTGTAAGCCAAGGAGATACAATAAAACATTCATTGCTTTTTTTGCCGGAAGGGTTGGCGAAGAATGTAGCCTTTTCCTTTCCTGGCAGAGCAAAATAAGCAAATGGAATATTGTATTTGAGACATTTCTCCACTGCTTGCAATGAGGGAATGTCTTCGTTGTTCAAATTGCCTAATGAATGTAAATCCGTATAGCTTTTCATAATTCTAAGCTAATTCAGCCATGAGTTCAAATGGCATGGCAGAAATGATTTTTACGCTATAAAAACTGCCGGTGGATAGTGGCGTGTCTGATTTTATCAATACAACAGGGTCAACTTCCGGTGAATCAAATTCCGTACGACCGACATACATATCACCTTCTTTGCCGTCAATGATAACACGAATAATTTTGCCTATTTTTGATTCCTGAATTTCCGTAGAGATGTGTTCCTGAAGTCCCATAAGACTGTCAAGGCGACGTTGCTTGGTGTTTTCGTCAACATCGTCTGCAAGATTTTTTGCAGCGAAAGTGTCTTCTTCTTCGCAGTAAGCAAATGCTCCCATACGTTCAAAGCGGGCTTCTTTTACAAAATCCATCAATTCCATGAAGTCTTCCTCTGTTTCGCCCGGAAAACCAACCATAAGAGTTGTTCTTATGTGAATACCGGGAACTTTCTCGCGTATGGTTTTGAGCAATTCCAATGTTTGCTTTCCGGTGATGTGTCGTTGCATATTTTTCAACACATTATCGCTGATGTGCTGCAATGCAATGTCCAAATATTTGCATACATTATCGTATTTTGCCATCACATCAAGTATCTCGTATGGGAATTGAGTAGGGTAGGCATAGTGAAGCCTTATCCACTCCACACCCGGAATTTGTGCAATGGTCTCAATAAGTTGCGGCAGACGCATTTCACCGTATAGGTCAAGTCCGTAGCTGGATAAGTCTTGTGCAATCACATTAAATTCTTTCACACCTCGGCTAACGAGCAAGCGAACTTCTTCTGCGATTTTCTCTATTGTTCTGGATTTGTATCTGCCTGTAATTAAAGGAATTGCACAAAATGCACAAAACCGATTACAACCTTCGGCAATTTTTAGATATGCGTGGTGTGACGGTGTGGTAATAGTTCTGTCATAGTCCGGAGAATACTTGGGGGAAACTTTTATTGTTTTTTTGCTCCAGTTATTACTTTCTTCAATTAGTTTTACCCAATCAAATTTGCCGTACCATTTGTCAACTTCCGGAATTTCTCCGGGTAGTTCCTTAATATACCTTTCCGAGAGACACCCCATTACATAGACGTGCTTGTAAACGCCTTCATTCTTAAGGTTTACGGCTTCCAGAATAGTGTTTACAGATTCTTCTTTAGCATCACCTATGAAGCCGCAAGTGTTTATCACAACAATGTCTCCGGTAGGTTTTTGGGGCTCAAAATACACCTTGTGTCCGAGGTTTTCCAGCTTTTTTGTGAGTCTTTCGGAATCTACAAGGTTTTTTGAACAACCTAAAGATATAATATCAATTTTCATTATTGTCCTAAAAGAGCCTTAACAAATTCACGTTTGTGGAACACTTGTAAATCCGAGATACCTTCGCCAAGTCCGATGTATTTAACTGGAATTTTGAATTGGTCTGATATGCCTATTACGACACCTCCTTTTGCAGTTCCGTCCAATTTTGTAACTGCAAGCTGGTTGACGTTTGTGGCGGCAACAAATTGGCGAGCCTGCTCAAAAGCATTTTGACCGGTGCTGCCGTCAAGTACAAGGAGAATATCGTGAGGTGCGTCAGGCACAACTTTTTGCATCACGTTTTTTATTTTCGTCAACTCGTTCATAAGTCCGAGTTTGTTGTGCAGACGTCCTGCGGTGTCTATAATCACCACGTCAACATTATTTGCTTTTGCAGACGAAAGAGTGTCAAAAGCTACTGCTGCAGGGTCTGCTCCCAATTTTTGTTTCACAACAGGTACTCCCGCACGTTCTCCCCAAACATCAAGCTGCTCAATAGCAGCGGCACGGAATGTGTCTGCCGCACCGAGCATTACTTTGTAGCCGGCTGCCTTATAGTTAAAAGCAAGTTTGCCGATAGTGGTGGTTTTACCAACACCGTTGACACCTACGACCATAATTACGTGTGGAGAATGACCTTTTGGAAGTTCAAAATCTTTCAGTTCTTCGTCTCCATTGTCATGAGCCGTGAGCATATCCACAATTTCATCGCAGAGCAGATTATTCAGTTCTGCGTTGCCTACATACTTGTCTTTTTTTACACGTTCTTTTATTCTGTCCAGAATTTTTACCGTTGTTTCCACGCCTACGTCTGATGATAAGAAAATGTCTTCCAGGTCATCAAGAAAATCATCGTCAATAGTGTCTTTGCCGGCAAAAAGACGAGTGATTTTGCTCAAAATACCTTCTTTGCTTTTTTCAAGCCCTTTGTCAAGCGTTTCCTTCTTCTTTTCTTTAGAGAAAAAATCAAAAAATCCCATATATTATAAATGTTTTATTTATTTCACAACTTATTTTTTGAACATACGAGCCATATCCCTTTTGTCTTCACGCTCTTTTATAGACTGGCGTTTGTCGTATTCTTTTTTGCCTCGAGCAAGTGCTATCACAAGTTTTGCGTAGCCTCTTTCACTGATAAAAAGTCGCAGTGGAATTATGGAAAAACCACTCTCTTTGCCGTCTTTTTCCAAGCGTGAAATTTCTTTACGATTCAGCAGGAGCTTTCTTTCACGACGTTCCGTGTGGTTATTATATGTGCCGTAAAAATACTCTGCTATATACATGTTTTTTACCCATACTTCGCCAAAATTTACGTAGCAATATGTATCGGAAAGACTTGCCTTACCTTCACGGATTGATTTTATCTCCGTGCCGGTGAGTACTATCCCTGCAGTGAATGTTTCCACAATCTCATAGTCAAAAGTAGCACGGCGATTTTTAATGTTTATATCTTTTTTGAATAATTTATTCATAGTGGTGTATTCTTAAATGTGTGGTGATAGCAAAAAGTCAAAAATTCCGTAAATCACCATAGTTGTTGCCAAAAAAAATACCCAGGCAATAATGTTAAAAGACGGGCGGTCTGTAACTTCGTTATGAAAATAATATGCTGAATATGAAATAGGAATAATGATACAGAATGGAAGTAATGCGAAAAATGTGGATTCTATAGGGACGAAATTTTTTACGATTTCTATCAGCACGAGAATCCCCATACATAATATGGAGAAAATACTGATTTTTTCCGCCAATTCCGCTTCTGCTTCTTTATCGGTGATTTTGTGTGTCGCAATCCATATGAGTATTTCACGGCTTATAAACAGCCCTGCAAAGTATGACACAACTTCCATAATGGAATACTGTAGGGCATTACTCAGTGTAAAATTACCTCCGTAAAACACTTTGGCAAAGCCACTTATTGCAAGTATGGCAAGCATAGGGAAAAATCCTGTACGAAGCCACTCCGTACTCGGATAGTTCCTCTCTCCGATTCTTTCCCACCCTCCTGACGGTTTGATTATCAAGTGCAATATGTAGCCTAAGAATTTCATCTGAATTATATATAGTATTTACACACAAACACTCCCCGTAGATTCGTGCCTGCAGGGGTGCTTCATTTTCTTTCTACAAAGGTACGCATTTTCTTCCAATGCTACAATTTTCTTTCTATATTTATATCCTTTTTTGCTCCAAAATCAAAAAAAAACAGTACCTTTGCGTAAGATTAAAAAAAATCTCAAAAATGAACTCTCATAGTCTCGTTTCTATCGCAGACTTGACAAAGGAAGAAATACTCCATATCCTTAGTCAGGCAAGATTTTTTGAAGAACATCCGGGGCTTAAAGTGCTTGATGGAAAAGTGGTGGCTACACTCTTTTTTGAGCCATCTACACGTACAAGGCTCAGTTTTGAAACAGCTGCTAACAGGCTTGGTGCCAGAGTTATCGGTTTTACGGATGCCAACACTACCAGTTCTTCCAAGGGCGAAACGCTCAAAGACACCATTATCATGGTGAGTAATTATGTTGACGTAATTATTATGCGTCACTATCTTGAAGGTGCTGCCCGATATGCAACGGAAGTTACGGATATCCCCGTAATTAATGCAGGTGACGGAAGTAACCAACATCCGTCTCAAACAATTTTGGACCTTTATTCCATATTGAAAACGCAAGGCACATTGGAAAATCTTACGATTACTATGGTGGGGGATCTAAAATATGGTAGAACGGTTCATTCGCTTATTATGGCAATGAAATATTTCAATCCTACATTTAATTTTGTTGCTTGCGATGAACTGAAAATGCCTCAGGAATACAAAAATTATTGTGATGTAAACGGAATGAAGTATGTCGAGCACAAAGATTTTTCACAAGATGTGATAAACAGCTCCGATATAATATATATGACCCGAGTGCAGAAGGAACGTTTTACGGATATCTTGGAGTATGAGCGTGTAAAGGATCTTTATTCTTTGCACAACAGTATGCTTGACGATTCGCGTGATAATTTGAGAATTTTACACCCGCTTCCAAGGGTAAACGAGATAAATTACGACGTTGACGACAATCCTAAAGCATACTATTTCAGCCAAGCAAGAAACGGGCTGTTTGCTCGCCAAGCAATAATATGTAATGCACTGGGAATTGATATCTTAGACGAAAAAGTTCAACAAAAATTTATGAAATAATGACGAATCCGAAATCATCTCTCGCAGTAGCAGCTCTGAAAGACGGCACTGTCATTGACCATATCCCAACAGATGCCCTTTTCAAAGTGGTAAAACTTTTAGACCTTGAAAATTCCAATAAACAAATCACTATCGGTAATAATCTTGCCGGCTCTACAGGGCTGAAAGGTATCATAAAAATCGCAGAAGTGTATTTCCCCCAAGACGTGCTGAACAGAATTGCAATTATTGCACCTAAGGCAGTAGTGAATATAATTAGTGATTACGAAGTGGTGGAAAAACTCAAGGTTGAATTGCCTGATACCGTGGTAGAACTTGTGAAATGTGATAACCCTAAATGTATCTGCAATAATGAGCCTATGTCCACAAGATTTCATGTGATTGACAGAGAACAAGGTTTGTTGAGATGTCACTATTGTAATCATGTGATAAAAACTATTAATGCTACAATTTTATGAAGCAGTATTGGCAACCGGGCACAATGATTTATCCGCTCCCTGCAGTGATTGTTACTTGCGGTGATTCCATTGCAAACAGTAATATGATTACTGTGGCATGGACGGGCACTGTATGCACAAATCCTGCGATGTGCTATATTTCTGTAAGACCGGAAAGATTTTCGCATCACCTTATTCTTGAGAATATGCAGTTTACTATAAACCTTACCACAAAAGATATGGCAAGGGCTACGGATTGGGTAGGTTGTCGCTCCGGTCGTGACTACGACAAATGGAAAGAAACGGGACTTACACCGGTGGAAGGTGTGAAAAATCTGTGTCCGTACATAGATGAATCCCCACTTGCTATTGAATGTCGTGTGACTCAAGTTCTTCCGTTGGGTAGCCATGATATGATGCTCGCACAAGTGGTGAATGTTATCGCAGATGAAAAATATCTTGATGCCGAAACAGGAATGTTTGACTTATCAAAAGCAGGATTGCTCAATTATAGTCATGGAAACTATTATGAACAGGGTAAACAAATAGGAAAATTCGGTTGGTCTGTAAAAAAGAAAAAATGAAAATATCATAAAAAATAATTATACTATTATGCAACAAGACAACACTATTTTTGAGATTATTAACCGTGAACATGAACGTCAGAAAAAAGGCATAGAACTTATAGCATCTGAAAACTTCGTAAGCGACCAGGTGATGCAGGCAATGGGTTCTTGCCTTACCAATAAGTATGCTGAAGGCTATCCGGGACATAGATATTATGGAGGTTGCCAGGTTGTAGATGAGGCGGAAACAGTAGCCATAGAAAGAATAAAGGCTCTATTTGGTGCAGAGTATGCCAATGTTCAACCTCACTCCGGTGCTCAAGCAAATATGGCTGTATTTATGTCTGTTCTGAATCCGGGTGACAAATTCTTAGGTCTTAATCTTTCTCATGGTGGTCACCTTTCTCATGGTAGTCCTGTGAATTTCTCTGGTCTTGTTTTCCAGGCACTTGAGTACAATGTAAATGAAGATACAGGTCTTGTGGATTACGACCAAATGGAGGAAGTGGCTCTACGTGAACGTCCGAAGCTGATTATCGGTGGAGCAAGTGCTTATTCTCGTGAATGGGACTATGCACGCATGAGAAAAATAGCAGATGAGATAGGTGCGATTTTTATGGTGGATATGGCTCACCCTGCAGGTCTTATTGCAGCAGGTTTGCTTGACAATCCACTCAAATATGCACATATTGTCACATCTACAACTCATAAAACACTTCGCGGTCCACGCGGTGGTATTATTTTGCTTGGAAAGGACTTTGACAATCCATTTGGAAAGGTTACCAAGAAAGGAGAAATCCGCAAGATGTCTTCACTTATAGACTCTGCGGTGTTCCCGGGTGTTCAAGGTGGTCCGCTTGAGCATGTCATAGCAGCAAAAGCTGTTGCTTTCGGTGAAGCACTTCAGCCGGAATACAAACTTTATCAGCAGCAAGTTGTAAAGAATGCAAAAGTTATGGCTCAATCACTTGTGGATAAAGGTTATAAAATTGTATCAGGTGGCACAGACAACCACTGTATCCTCGTTGACTTGCGTACAAAATTCCCGGAACTTACAGGTAAGGTAGCTGAAAAAGCACTTGTGGAGGCAGATATCACTGCAAATAAGAATATGGTGCCATTTGACAGCCGTTCACCATTCCAAACTTCCGGTATCAGATTTGGTACGCCGGCAATCACCACGAGAGGTGCAAAAGAATCACTTATGGGCGAGATAGTGGAAATGATTGATACAGTTCTTTCAAATCCTGAAAATCCGGCAGTGATAGCAGCTGTACGTGAAAAAGTGAACAAGACAATGTCTGATTATCCGATGTTCGCATACTAATTCCGTTTATTGCATGACTTTAGGAGCATTATTTGATTTAGACGGAGTGTTAATAGATAGCGAACGTCTATATACACAATTTTGGGCAGAAGTAGGAGTAAGGTTTTCAATACCTTCTCCTACGTTTGCTCTTGATATAAAAGGCACTACGCTCAAAGATATTTTTTCCAAATATTTTCCTGATGAAAATGTTCAGAGTCTTTTGAGGCAGGAAATAGTGGATTTTGAAGCAAATATTGTTTACCCGGTTTATGATGGTGTAAAACATTTTATTTCAGAACTTAAGGAAGCAGGATTCAAAACTGCTATTGTCACAAGCAGCAATGATAAAAAAATGTCGCAACTTTTTGTACAGCAGCCTTGGATGAAAGATAGTTTTGATGCTATAGTGACTGATTCTAATGTAAAAAAATCAAAACCAAATCCTGAGGGGTATTTGCTTGCAGCACAATTGATTGGTTGCAATCCCAAAAATTGTTATGTTTTTGAGGATTCGTTGCAAGGACTTGCTGCAGGACACAATGCAGGTGCAGGAGCAGTAATAGGTCTTGCAACAACACTATCGTATGAATCTCTTGAAGGTAAGGCCGATTTTATATTTAATTCATTTACAGAGATTTCTTTGGCGAAACTTCCTGATTTAATTTAGGTTTTATTATAATATTTCTTATGTAATTATTTATTATTGGTGGGATTATAAATTTTTGAAATATTACTAATAAATAATCATAATACATCTCATTTATGGCAAACTTTACAACACTACTTGAAACTCGTTGGCGTTGGCTATTATGGATTTTACTTTCATTTGTGTCGGTATGTGTTTTATCAACAACACTATCTCCTTTTTATTCGTATGTCGGTTGTGATAATACAATATACCAATTAGTTGGGGAGTGTTGGTTAAGAGGCGATTTGCCTTATGTAGATATTTTTGATAATAAGGGACCATATTTATATCTATTTACTATGATTGGGTCAGCAATATGTTATGGGAAAATGGGGCAGATGATTTTATTTGGACTATATTTTGCCGTATGTATTGAATTTTTGTGGAAGATAGGACTGTTTTTAGCCAAAAGCAAACTCAATATAATCCTTTCAATTTGTGTCTATATATTTTTTTTCTTTTTCTTAAATGGTGATACAATAAACACAGAAGGCTATAGCCAATTATTTTTATTGATACCAATGTACTTATTTATTCGCTTTATGCGTAATGATGTTTCAGTAGGAAAATATTTGGGGTTTGTTACAGGTATGTGTTTCGGTGTGATTGCTTTAATCAGAATTAATAATACTCATATACTTTTAGCAATAGTAATTTGTATGTTTGTTTATTATTGCAAGAATAAGTTGTACAAAGAATTGTTTAGACAAATATTGCTATTTGTAGGAGGAACTGTATTGACAACTTTGCCAATGTTAGCATATTTTTATTCAAATAACGCACTATCGGAATTGTTTTATTGCAACTTTTCATATAACATTAATTATGCTTTTGTATGGGCAAATATTGATAAAGTAAATACCATAAATGATAAGTTAGTTATATTATTTATATTGTTATTGTCAATAATAATTGGTTTGCGTTCATTATGGAAAAATAGATTTTGTTATATATTTAGTTTTGTGTTAATCTCCTTTTTTACTTTTGCATTGGATTTTATAAATGGAGCAGGATATTATCACTATACTTCTCTCGTAATACCTTGTGTATATGTTGCATTAATATCAATAAATTTAGTAAATCAAAGTCTTTCGTCATTTGCTCTTTGTTCAATACTATTTACGAATTATGGTTATTGTTATAGCTATATATTTTGGTGTTGTATATTAGGAAAAGTGCAATATGACCATAGTTTTATTCCAGTATTTGATAATTTAATAAGTAATAGTGAATCGGTGTTTGCATATAATGCCTCATTACGCGACAATATAGTATTTTCAGAATTAAAAATAACTCCGGCTATGAGAATCTCATATTTAACGGAAATGTGTGTGCAAGTTGATGAAAAAATGAAAACTGAGGTAAATGAATATCTTGAAAGTGAACGTCCCAAATGGATAATGGCAAGAGAATGGAAAAATCCACTATTTACAGAAATGATAAAGGATTATGAACTTGTATATGAAAAGTCGGGATTGATGTTGTATAAACTTAATAATATTGACAAATTATGAAGGCAATATCAAAACAATCTTATACGTTTAGATGGCTTTTATGGTTGGTGTTGTCGTTTGCTATTGTTGCATTGTTTTCTTTGCAGCTGTCTCCGCTACATTCCGGTGTGGGAGCAGACAGTGTTATGTTCCGTTTGATAGGAGAATGTTGGCTACGGGGTGATTTGCCATATGCAAGTGTATTTGATAATAAAGGCCCTATATTGTATGCTGTCAATATGCTTGGGGCGTTACTTGGCGGAAGAGTAGGTGTATTTTTAATATTAGTGGTGTATTATGCATTATGCATTGAATTTTTATACAAAATAGGGTTGTTTATTACAAATAAGGTAGGACATATTTTTGTTAGCATAATATGTTTTACTATTTATTTCTTCTTTACTGTTCAAGAAACGAATAATACGGAAACATGGAGCATTTTGTTTTTGCTGATTCCTTTGTATGTATATTTTTCTATTGTCAAAAATGGTTCTGCAAGCAAGTATGCAGGGTTTGTATTGGGCCTTTGTTTTGGTGTATTGTGTCTTATTCGACTCAATAATACACTACTTTTGGATATCATAGTGATAGTTTTGTTGATAAAATATTTGAAAAGCAAGGAATATACAGTATTGTTCAGACACATAGGACTTTTCTTTTTGGGTACATTTGCAGTGGTAGTTCCATTTACTTTGTTTTTTTATTTTAATGGAGTACTTGATGATTATTATTACTGTCAATTTACGTTCAACATACAGTACGTAAAGGTTTGGAAAGATTTATGCTCTTATACATCGCCTATGCAACTGTTCCTGATAATTGCTCCACTATTAGGTGTTGTGATTCTGAGTACAATTTTTGAAATCAAGAATGGAACGCATTATTATGCAATAACGGTTGTTTATGTACTACTTTTTGCGTTGCATTACGTAAACAGTTCCGGTTTTGTTCATTATACAGCACTTTTGGCACCGGTGCTTTTTGTCTCTCTGTTATTACTGTCTAAATCAATAAAGTGTTTATCATACTTGTTGTTTATTTGTTTGGCTTTGAGCCCGTTTTATTATGGTGATAATTATAAATATTACGGTGATATTTTTTCTGATTTAATGCATGAAGTTGATTATTCCAAGTTTGATATTGTCAGACTTTGCGAGAGTATTCCGGAACATGAAAGAAAAGAAATCTATACTTATAACATAAATCACAGAGAGACAATTATTTATAGTCTCTATTCTGTTTCGCCGAAATTTAGAGTCATCAGCAAGAGTGAGGATTGTGCAAAAGTGGATTCAAAAATGAGAATCGAGATACAAAACTTTCTTAAAAATAACAGACCTTTATGGGTCGTTACAAGAAAATGGGATAATTCTCTTTTCACCAATGTGATTCGTGAATATGACTTGGTGTGTGAGAGAAACGGGTTGATGCTTTATAGACTGAAAGATACAATAACAGATGAAAACCGATAGAATTACGCTCCGACCGTGGACAGAAAGTGATGCGGAGGCTTTATATAAATATGCGAGTAGTGATGAAGTAGGACCGAGGGCAGGTTGGCAGCCATATCGCTCCGTCAAAGAGAGCACAGATATAATAAATACTGTTTTCAATAATCCTACTACATGGGCTATTGTGCTTAATGAAACATGTGAAGCTATTGGTGCAATAGGCTATGGATCCTCGGGCGAATGTTCTCTTCCGGCACGAGAGGGAGAACCTACGATAGGCTATTGGATTGGACACCCGTATTGGAATTGTGGTATTTGCAGTGAGGCACTAACCCTTATGATAGATTACATAAAGAAAAATACGGATATTCCATCACTTATCAGTGGGCATTTTGTAGATAATCCTGCCTCCGGAAGAGTAATGGAAAAGTGCGGATTTGTGGCAACCGGTGAATTTTGTTGCGATGAATCACTATATATGGGCAAAAACAGACCTATAAGAGTCCTTCGCTGCGTTTTGAAATAGCACCGAAAATTTTCCTATTCAAAAAACAGATATTTGCGAACTAATTTGTTATAGTCGGCAAAATAAGACATAAATATGGCAATAAAGGGCAAAAAAGATTAGGGAAAATAGGGGATATATGGGATAAAAATGCTATATTTGCAACATAAAATATGGGTGAAGTGTGTCTTGAGAGGCGTCTTCGCTCCTTTGTGAATGTAAATACTTGATTATTAACTAATTTATTTAATAAATAATACCATTTATTATGAATATTTCTCATATTGAACACATTGGTATAGCAGTTCCGTCATTGGACGAAGCTATTCCATTTTACGAAAACATTCTTGGTTTTAAATGTTTCGCAATTGAAGAAGTTGCAGATCAGAAAGTACGTACAGCTTTCTTTCAGGTAGGTCAAACAAAAATCGAACTTCTTGAAGGGACTGCGGAAGACAGTGCAATAAGCAAATTTATTGCAAACAATGGTGGACGCGGTGGTATCCAGCACGTAGCATTTGCAGTAGAAGACGGTGTCGCTAATGCACTTGCAGAAGCAGAAGAAAAAGGTTGCCGCCTTATTGATAAAGCTCCTCGCAAAGGTGCTGAAGGACTAAACATTGCATTCCTTCACCCGAAATCAACTGTAGGAACACTCGTAGAACTCTGCGAAGACCCAAAGAAATGCGGTTGCTAATACGTGGCGAATATATTTATTAAACTCAATATTAAACAAAAAAGACACTTAGCAAAATGAGCAGTCAACTTGAAAAAGTAAAAGAGCTTATTGCACTGCGTGAAGAGGCTCGCCTCGGAGGTGGTCAGAAAGCTATTGACAAACAGCATGAACGCGGTAAATACACTGCACGTGAACGTATCGCACAGCTCCTTGATGAAGGTAGTTTTGAAGAACTTGACATGTTTGTTCGTCACCGTTGTACTAACTTCGGACAAGAAAAGAAATCATATTTAGGCGACGGCGTTGTAACAGGTTATGGTACAATCGAAGGTCGCCTCGTTTATGTTTTTGCACAAGATTTTACAGTGTTTGGCGGTAGCCTTTCAGAAACTATGGCACTCAAAATCTGCAAAATTATGGATATGGCAATGAAAATGGGTGCACCTGTTATCGGTCTTAATGACTCAGGAGGTGCACGTATTCAGGAAGGTATCAACGCTCTTGCCGGATATGCTGAAATTTTCCAGCGTAACATTATGGCTTCCGGTGTTGTGCCACAAATATCTTGTATCCTTGGTCCATGTGCAGGTGGTGCTGTTTATTCTCCTGCATTAACAGACTTTACTATCATGGCCAAAGGAATATCTTACATGTTCCTCACCGGTCCGAAAGTAGTAAAAACAGTTACAGGTGAAGATGTAACACAAGATGCACTCGGTGGTGCTGAAGTTCACTCTTCTAAGAGTGGTGTGGCTCACTTCGCTGCAGAAGATGGTGAAGATGCACTCAAGATTACACGTAAACTCTTTAGCTACATTCCACAAAACAACCTTGAAGAAGCTCCATTAGTGGAATGTACAGACCCGATTGACCGTCTTGAAGATTCTTTGAACGAAATTATTCCGGATTCTGCAAATCGTCCATACGATATGTATGAAGTTATCGGTGCAATTGTGGATAATGGTGAGTTCCTTGAAATCCAACGCGACTATGCAAAGAACATCATCGTAGGTTTTGCTCGTTTCAACGGTCAGAGCGTAGGTATCGTGGCAAATCAGCCGAAATATCTTGCAGGTGTGCTTGATTGCAATGCTTCTCGCAAGGGAGCACGCTTTGTACGTTTCTGCGATGCATTCAATATTCCATTGGTAACACTCGTTGACGTTCCGGGCTTCCTTCCGGGTACAGGACAAGAGTACAATGCCGTTATCCTCCACGGAGCAAAATTGCTCTATGCTTACGGCGAAGCTACTGTGCCAAAAGTTACTGTAACATTGCGTAAGAGCTATGGTGGTAGCCACATCGTGATGAGTTGTAAACAGCTCCGCGGCGATATGAACTACGCATGGCCTACTGCTGAAATCGCAGTTATGGGTGGTGCAGGTGCTGTGGAAGTGCTTTACGCAAAAGAAGCAAAAGCTGCTGAAGACCCGGCGAAAGTGCTTGCGGAAAAAGAAGCAGAATACAACAAACTCTTCTGCAACCCATACAATGCTGCTAAATACGGCTATATTGATGACGTAATCGAACCGCGTAACACTCGTTTCCGTGTAATCCGTGCATTGCAGCAGCTCGCTACAAAGAAGGTAACAAATCCAGCCAAGAAACATGGCAATATCCCATTGTAAAAGATGAAAAAGAGTTTATTTATAATTCTCATCGCCGTATTAGGTTTTTCAATTGATGCATTTGCTCAGAGCCGCAGCGGATTGAAAATTAATGAGGTGATGGTAATCAATGAAGATAACGCTATTGACGATTTCGGACAGCGTCATGCTTGGGTTGAACTTTTCAATTCCACTCATGCACCTCTTGAAATCTCAAGCGTCTATATCACTGATGACAAGAGCAACCCTACAAAGTACCCTGTACCATTAGGTGACGTAAATACGCGTATTCCTAAACGTCAGCACGTTCTTTTTTGGGCAGATGGTTGTCCTTCACGTGGTACATTTCACTTGAACTTTACCCTCAAGCCGGGACAGGAAAACTGGATAGGTGTTTATGATGCAGACGGCATCACTCTTATTGACGAAGTAACCGTTCCGTCGTCTTTGGCTTCTGGTCAGTCATACGCTCGTTCAGAAGATGGCAAAGGAATTTGGGAAGTGAGGAATGATATAGGTGATAAATATATCACTCCGTCAAGCAACAACGTTATCCGTGATGTTAACAATAAGATTGAAACATTTGCAAAACAAGACCCACATGGTTTTTCCATGGCTCTTATGGCTATGGGTGTAGTATTCTCTGCACTTTTGGTTTTGTGTCTCAGCTTCTTGTTAATCAGTAAGATTGGTAGTGCAGTTGCTCGTCGCAACAAGAGAGAATCACACGAAAATGCTACTGAAGTACCGGGTGCTGCAGCAGATTCAGGTGAAGAAATTGCAGCAATCGTAATGGCACTTCACGAACACCTTGATGCTCACGACAAAGAATCTACAATCCTTACAATCAATAAAGTACGCCGTAGCTATTCACCTTGGAGTTCCAAGATTTACGGTATGCGTCGTATGCCTAAGTAAATAAATTTTCAAGACTCAATTTTTTTCAAGAAACAAAAAAATGAAAGAATATAAGTATAAAATTAATGGTAACACCTACAACGTGTCAATAGGTGATATTGACGACAATATCGCTCAAGTGGAAGTAAATGGTGTTCCTTACAAAGTTGAGCTTGAAAAAGCTCAGGCTGTAAAAGTAGTATCTGCTCCACGTCCATCTGCAGCTCCACGCACGGAATCCGGTAATAAAGTGATTTCAAAACCGAGTGTTTCCGGTGGTTCTAATGTTGTTAAAGCTCCACTTCCGGGTGTAGTATTGTCTGTTCAAGTAAAAGAAGGCGATACTGTCAAGGCATCAGATGCAGTAATCGTTCTTGAAGCAATGAAGATGGAAAATGCTATTCATGCAGGTCGTGATGGCAAAATCAAATCTATCAATGTTAAGCAAGGCGATTCCGTACTTCAAGACGACGTACTTATCGTAATTGAATAATTCTCACCCTAAAAGAACACATATTATAAAATGGAACAATCTTTTGGTGAATTTATAGTATCGAACTTGACACAGTTTTGGGAATTTACAGGTTTTTACAATGCTACATTCCCACACTTTGTTATGCTCGCCGTAGGTTTGTTCTTCATTTGGCTTGCCATTAAGAAGAATTTTGAACCTATGCTTCTTGTGCCAATCGGCTTCGGTATTTTGATTGGTAATATTCCGTTTAACACGGAAGCAGGACTTGAAATCGGTATTTACGAACAGGGTTCTGTACTCAATATTCTATACAATGGTGTAAGTGCAGGTTGGTATCCGCCACTTATTTTCCTCGGAATCGGTGCGATGACAGATTTCTCTGCTCTTATTGCCAATCCTAAGTTGATGCTCATCGGTGCGGCTGCTCAGTTTGGTATTTTTGGTGCATATATGGTGGCTCTTGCCCTTGGCTTTGCTCCGGATCAAGCAGGTGCAATCGCAATTATCGGTGGTGCAGATGGTCCTACTGCAATCTTCCTTTCTTCCAAGCTTGCTCCAAACTTGATGGGTGCAATTGCGGTGTCTGCGTACTCATATATGGCACTTGTTCCGGTAATCCAGCCGCCTATTATGAGACTTCTTACTACCAAGAATGAGCGTCTTATAAAGATGAAACCGGCACGTGCCGTATCACAAAACGAGAAGATAATCTTCCCAATCGTGGGTCTTCTTCTTACTTGTTTTGTGGTTCCGACCGGCCTTCCCTTGTTGGGTATGCTTTTCTTTGGTAACTTGCTCCGTGAATGTGGCGTGACAACACGTCTTGCCAAGACTGCAAGTAATGCTCTTACAGATATTGTCACTATCCTTCTTGGTATGACAGTGGGTGCTTCCACACAAGCTACCACATTCCTCACAAAGGAAACTATCTTCATCTTCTTCCTTGGATTTATGGCATTTATCATTGCCTCAACTTCAGGTGTATTGTTCGTGAAGATTTTCAACTTGTTCTTACGCAAAGACCAAAAAATCAATCCACTTATCGGTAATGCAGGCGTTTCTGCCGTGCCGATGTCTGCACGTATTTCAAACAACCTTGGACTTGAATATGACCCATCAAATTATCTTTTGATGCATGCTATGGGTCCGAACGTTGCAGGTGTGATTGGTTCTGCAGTAGCAGCAGGTGTACTCCTCGGCTTCCTTGCATAATCAGGACATTTAGAACAATAAATTAGAAAGTGACCGAATATGAAGGTGTTCGGTCACTTTTATTATAGATACTATGGCGTTATCTGTTTTTGAAAAGAAATAATGTTGTGAGATAAATAATTAAGACCTTGTGTATTCTTTATGTCGGATAAATCATAATTGTGTACAACAATTTCAGTTATTTTTCCTCTTTTATTCGGATTGCAATTTATGTTACGCGATGCCAAAACTCGTTCAATAAAGTAATCTGAGTATAGTAAATCAAAATATCCCAAAGAGTTCGCTCCTTTGTTATCTGAATTGCTTAACATAAATGAATAACCATAGTTACTTATTTTGTCGCAGAATTCTTTCGGTCTTATTTGTGAATCATAATTAAAAGATTCCTTTGAATAGCTTACAAAACTTGAGGTATTACTAATTGGCCGGTATGGGGGATATAAAAAAGTGTAATCTTCAGCATATCCAAGCATATAAGAAAAGTCTCCACATGTGATTTCCACATTATTTAATAAGCGACTATCTTACAATAATGTGTCCGTATCACAAATTGTAGGATTATAATATTTTCCGAAAGGTACATTAAATTTTCAGGCTTTATTTACTCTATATAGACCATTGAAACATGTTCTATTTAGAAAAATAAATAGTGTTGCGTTATCTATATCATTTAATTTTTTTTGAGTTGTAAATATCTCTGTTTTTAAGAACAAATCTTTTTTATCTCCAGAATCTTTGACCCACAAATGGTTCAATGTAGGTGACTTTTTTGTGTTTAGAAAAGCCGGGTGGTAAATAATCATTAAGTTGAGATATGAGTTGACCTTTACCTCCGACCCATTTAATAAATGGTTTTGGCACTGTATTGTTCTTTTATATATTACTTTACAAAAGCACAAATTATATTCCATATTTGAGTATTATTTGTTTATTATGTTGAAAAATATAGATTCCTTTGCTCTCTATTCTACAATAATTTCGTATTTTTGCATTGTGAAACAAAACTACTGTTTGGATATTGTAAAATAAGCAGTTACACGAATGTGTGCTGCAATTTTTAAGAAGATGAAAGGCAAAAGTTTGTCTTTCAAGTGTTTTTCATATTATAATTAAAATATTTTTAATCATGGAAAATATAGAATCAAACAATAATGACAATATCCATAATATTGATGTAAACGTGATTTGCGATTTCTTTATTAGAAATCATCGCCAAGGCCCGGGAAGTGACGAATGTACACAAAAAGCCTATGGTTTTTTGAGTAACATTGATGGCAATTCAGTGATTTTGGACCTTGGTTGCGGTACGGGTACTCAGTCTTTTGCATTAGCGGAAGTTTCCCTCGCAAATATTATAGCAATAGACCTTTTTGAGCCTTTTATCAGTGTTCTTAATGCCAAATCTAAAGCAATATCTCTGCAAGACCGTGTTACAGGAAGGGTAGGTAGTATGGACGATTTAAGTTTTGAGAAAGGAAGCATTGATGCAATATGGTGTGAGGGTGCTATTTATAATATTGGTTTTAAGAAAGGCATTTCTTATTGGTACGATTTTCTTAAATCCGGGGGCTATCTCGCTGTTTCTGAAAGTGTATGGCTTACAAAAGAACGACCTGCCGAAATTCAAAATTTTTGGAACGAGTGTTACCCGGAGATTGATACTATTGATAAGAAAAAGAGGCAATTAGAGTCTGTGGGTTATAAAGTAATCTCCATCTTTGTTTTGCCGGAAAATTGTTGGACAGAGAATTATTATGTTCCAATGGAAGGAGTAAAAGCACAATTCCTAAAAGATAATGCCGGTAATGCCTTTGCGGAGAATTTTATCTCTCATATAACTCATGAGGTGGAAATGTATGCAAAGTATGGAAAGTATTATGGCTATGCTTTTTTTGTAGCACAGAAGATGTGACATATTTGGGTGCAGTGAATATTCCTGCAATGAGATATTGTAGCAAAAAAAGAGGGTGACGGGAAAATTCTTTCCGCCACCCTCATAGTTATTATTATGAATAAAGTGATTCCTATTCTTCTTCGTTCTTTTCTGCGTATTCTTTGAGGAGTTTTTCCTGAACATCTCCCGGAACGAGTTCGTATGAAGCGAACTTCATAGTGAAAGAGGAACGTCCACCTGTGATAGAACTCAATGCGGTAGAGTAAGAAGACATTTCTTTGAGTGGCACTTTGGCACTGATTTTCTCAAATCCGTTTTCAGAAGCCATACCCATAATGATAGCACGGCGTCCTTGGAGGTCACTCATCACGTCACCCATCACGTCACCCGGAACCATTACTTCAACGTCGTAAACAGGTTCAAGGATTTTTGGATTGGCGTTGCGGAATGCTTCGCTGAATGCGTTACGTCCTGCCAATTTGAATGAAATTTCATTTGAGTCAACCGGGTGCATTTTACCGTCATAGATGCAAACACGAACGTCACGAGCGTATGAACCTGTGAGTGGCCCTTGTTCCATGCGTTCCATAAGACCTTTCACGATAGCAGGGATAAAACGTGCATCAATAGCACCACCTACTATACAGTTGCAAACAACGAGCTTGCCACCCCAATCCAAAGGAATTTCTTGAGTATCGCGAACGTTCATTTTATATTCTTGGTTTCCGAAACGATAGCTGTCCGGAGCAGGCATTCCTTCTTCGTATGGTTCTATGATAAGGTGAACTTCACCAAATTGTCCTGCACCACCGGATTGTTTTTTGTGGCGATAATCGGCACGAGATGCTTTAGTGATGGTTTCGCGGTAAGGTATCTTGGGTTCTTCAAAGATGATAGGCAATTTATCGTTGTTTTCAACACGCCATTTGAGAGTGCGGAGATGGAATTCGCCTTGACCGGAAAGGATAGTTTGTTTGAGCTCTTTGGACTGTACAATTTCCCATGTAGGGTCTTCTTCGTGCATACGAGTAAGAATGGCACTTAGTTTTTCTGAATCGCTTTCGGCGACAGGACGGATAGCTCTCTGATATTTTGGAGCCGGATATTTGATAAAGTCAAATGCTATGTCACAGCCTTTTTCATTGAGAGTGTTGCCTGTACGAACATCTTTCAGTTTCACTGTTGCTCCAATATCGCCTGCACAAAGTTTATCCACTTGTGTCTTAATTTGTCCGCAAACGCAGTAAATTTGTGCGATACGTTCCTTGCTGCCTCTACTTATATTGTCAAGGTCAACGCCTGTTGTGAGAGTACCGGACATAACCTTAAAGTATTGCACTTCACCAATGTGCGGTTCAACAGTGGTTTTGAACATAAATATGCTGAGTGGTCCGTTTTCGTCAGGTTTAACTTCATTGCCTTCAGTGTCAACAGGAGCAGGCATATCTTCTACGAAAGGAACAACGTTTCCGAGGAATTCCATCATACGTCTTACACCCATGTCTTTGAGTGCACTTACGCAGAATACCGGGTAGATAGAACGGTCAATGAGTCCCTTACGGATACCTTCACGCATTTCGTCTTCACTGAGGTGACCTTGCTCAAAGAATTTTTCCATAAGAGTTTCATCGTTTTCAGCTGCTGCTTCCACGAGTTGCTGGTGAAGCTCTTGTGCTTTGTCCATTTGGTCTGCCGGAATATCTTCAATAGTAGGAACACCACCATCCGGACCCCATGAATATTTCTTCATAAGGAGAACGTCAATCATAGAGTTGAAACCGGCACCACAAGCAAGCGGATATTGAATTTGAACAACTTTAGGACCGAATACTTCCCGCATTTGTTCAATAACGTTGTCAAAATCAGCCTTTTCGCCGTCAAGCTGGTTGATAGCGAATATTATCGGCTTTTTGATAGAAGAAGCGGTTCTGAAAATGTTTTGTGTGCCTACTTCCACGCCATACTGTGCATTTACAAGGATAACGCCTGTGTCTGTAACATTTAGAGCAGTGATGGCGTTTCCAACGAAGTCGTCTGCACCCGGGCAGTCAATCACGTTGAGCTTCTTGTTAAGAAACTCTGCATAAAAAATTGTTGAAAAGACGGAATATCCGTATTCTTTTTCAACAGGGAAATAGTCGCAAACAGTGTTTTTTGCGTCAATGCTGCCGCGACGTTTTATAACTCCACACTCGTAAAGCATAGCTTCAGCAAGTGTGGTTTTACCCGAGCCTTTGCCACCAAGCAAGGCAATGTTTTTGATTTCATTAGTGCGATATACTTTCATGTCTGTTGAGGATATCTTTTAGTTAGTTTTAGGTTAATTTTCGTGTTAGTTTGTAAAACGCCCGCAAATTAGTAATTATTTTTGAATTAATTACTATAAATTATTATGTTAAAAAACATATTATTTGCTTGAATATGCAGTTTCAAGCATTTTTTTGCCTATTGTAGGTGTAAAATGCAGATTATCATAGAATGTCATAGTGCCATCATAGGCAGCGGGGAATGTGCTCAAATCGCAAACGTTTTCTTTGCCGAATATGCTCATTATCACTTGTTTCTCTTCCTCACGGAGTATGGAGTAGTCTCCCATAGGACCGAGAATTACCTTATAATCAGTTCTGTGTTTGTCTAATATGCTGCGAATTTTGCGTAAAAAAGAATAATGAGTCTCAGTTGCGATGCATTCAGTGTAATGGAAAAGTATAGGATTATAGATAGGGCTTAACCCCTTTTCAGGATTGTGTGAGTAAAGCGAATCGCGAGCATTGAAGTATGTCTCATTTGTGGTGGTATCATATCCATCTATCACGGTATTCATAAAAACTACTTTTTTGGTGTCTTCACCTTCCGGGATTTTGCCGGTGAATTTGTGGTTGAAAATGCACTTGAACATACTCCAATCCAAGAATCTGTTAAAATAATAGTAGTGAAAATCCGGAGCATAAATGTAGCCGTCAAGTTGCCATGGAACTCTATATGATATATATTCATTTCTATCAGAGAAAAATATACCGGGCATTTCAATTACTGCGTATTTTATGGAATCACCATGCTCATCAATGTATTTCAATTTCAGGTATATTCCTTCCGGTGTTTCGTTTGAGGCATCAAAATGGAAAATTCTTGCATCAGCCCCTATGTGTTTAGCCCAATCTGTCGCTCTGAAAAAAATTGTGCGAGAGCTTCCAAGGATAAAAGCATTGTAATTACGAGCTTCACGGTTTTCTATGTAAGCACATGTGCTGATATAGCCTTTATTGAACGGATAGACAGAGCCGAAAGCCGGGCAAGGCTTATGAGAGCGTACCACAGCAAATGGGTCAACTATGATGTATAGCAGCAAAAGTGCCACAAGGGGTATTGTGGCTAAAAATGTTTTTATTACAAATTTATTTATGCTGCCGTCTTTCATTTTGATTGTCAGAATTGAAAATAAATAAATTCAGCGGAAGACTCATCAACAGCAAACACTATTGCATATATAAGAAATGTGTATAAAGCCCAGCGAGCAGTTGCGGGTAACTGCAAATCCAAGAGTGGAGAATCTTTATACCTATAAATAAATTCAATAGTTATCATTATTGAAATTGTGAAAAGCGGAGTAAGTCCCGTTGGCATACTCAGCAGAGCCGGAGTGAAAATATTGCTTACAATAGTGCCTATTTCCGCCACGGATGGTGAACGGAAAATGATGAATGACAAAAAGGCTACAAACATCGTTACTATGTACCCCCAAATATTAAATCTATATTCTTTTTTGCCATAAATCATTCGTTCCGCTATAAATGTCACAGCCCAAAATGCTCCCCAAAGGAAATATGTCCACGATGCACCATGCCATATCCCTGAAATGAAAAAAACTATAACAATATTGGTATAGGTTCTGATTTTTGAACCTCTTGAACCTCCAAGAGGAAAATAAACATAGTCTCGTAGCCAAGTCATAAGCGAAATGTGCCACCTACGCCAGTACTCACTGATAGTTGAAGCGAAGTAGGGGTAACGGAAATTTGTAGAAAGGCGTATCCCAAACAGTTTGGCACTGCCTATCGCAATATCACTGTAGCCTGAAAAATCACCGTAAATTTGAAAACAGAATAATAAGAGTGCCAACAGAATTGTGCTACCGTTGTAATAATCCGGGTCAGACAAGATGCGATTCACATACACTCCGCAAAGATCTGCTACCGCCACTTTTTTGAATAGTCCCCACAAAATTTGTCTCATACCATTCACTGCTGTTGCATAGTTCCATTGCCGTGGGTTTAATATTTGGGGCAACAGGTTCACGGAGCGTTCTATCGGACCTGCTACAAGTTGTGGGAAAAAAGCAATATAAGTGGAAAATGCAATGTAATCACGCGTAGCATTAATTTTCTTGCGATATACATCAATTGAATACGAGATTGCTTGTAGAATGTAAAACGAGATTCCAATAGGTAGAATGATGTTTAGTGTCAAAAAGTCTGCCGTCAAGCCAATGCTGTTGAAAAGTATCTGTACATTCTCGGCAAAAAAGTTCAAGTACTTGAATGTGAAAAGAATGGAAAGGTTTAATACGATGTTTAGCACGAGCCACCTTTTTTTATTCCCGGAGGAGAAAATCTTTATTCCTGTGTAGAATGTAGTTAAAGTGGTGAACAAAATTAGACCCAAAAAACGCCAATCCCACCAGCCGTAAAACACATAACTTGAAGCAAGCAGAAGCAAGTTTTGTGCTTTATGCCGTTTTCCCAATAAGTACCAATAAAAAATAAAGACTATTGGCAGAAAAAATGCGTATGTGATAGAGTTAAAAGTCATTTCAATGCAAAAATACTACTTTTTTATTTTTTTTAGAATATATTCTGTGAAAAAATAATTGTGAAAAAATTTGGGAGATAAAAAGAAAATGCGTAACTTTGCACTCGCAAACGGCAAAAATGCAGTTTGAATGGCGGGATAGCTCAGTTGGTTAGAGCGTCGGATTCATAACCCGGAGGTCTCGAGTTCAATTCTCGATCCCGCTACAAAAGAAGATGCGTCATACTGTGGTGCATCTTTTTTTTGTGTTTTTTTGAAATTTATAGCATTTAGTGAAAAAAAAAGTGTAAATTTGCAGCGAAAATGGTGCTTACCAAGGCTACCCGATAGAGGGGATGCTGCTCAAAAGGGAATCAGGTGAGAATCCTGAACAGTCCCGCTGCTGTAAGTCCTATAAAGCATTTTTGCAATTAAGTCACTGAATATCGGTAAGATATTTGGGAAGACGCAAAAGTGAGGATAAGTCAGAAGACCTGCCATTTTTAATATTTTTCTGTCGGAAACTTGCGAGGACGAGTGAGAATATATTAAAGAACCTGTGGCAGGTGACTGTTGCACGCTTATATACTATAAGGGTAGCAGAGTGCGTCTATCCGGGTACAGGCAAATTCAAAATATTTTCTTTAGAGTAAAACTTTTTTCTCGCTTTTTCAGGCAGCAGGTATTGGAATTATTAACTGTCAAACGAGCGAGAATTGATGAGTTTTAGTAAAAGCATTTGCTACGTGGCGATTGCGGCACTGTACGTCGTGCCATGCTACGGGCAAGAAATGAAAGACAGCGTTCAACTGTCTGAAATAGACGTATATGGTAAGCGGAGAACAATAGATGAAATAGTTTCAGTGCAACGCCTTTCCGGTGATGAACTGACGAGAATGAACAGCTTGTCTGTTGCCGATGCGTTGAGATATTTTTCCGGTGTACAAGTAAAAGATTATGGTGGTGTTGGTGGTATTAAAACTATCAATGTCCGCTCTATGGGTACAAATCACACCGCCGTAAGCTATGATGGTGTGATGCTGGGCAATGCACAAAACGGTCAGATAGACTTGGGGCAATTTTCACTTGACAATGTAGAGGTGATATCTCTTTATAATGGCAATAAAACGGATATTCTTCAGCCAGCACGTGATTTTGGCAGTGCGGCTTCCGTTTATATCCGGACACGCCGACCAGAATTCAAGGGAAATGAGACATACCATGCTCGTGCCACATTCAAAACCGGTTCTTTTGACTTGATAAATCCTTCAACACTTATAGAGCTGAAATTATCTGAAGCAGTATCGGCACAAATGAGTGCAGAGTGGCTGAATTCGTCGGGTAAATACAAGTTCAGGTACCGCCGTGTAAATCCTGCCGGTGAACTTGCATACGATACAACAGCCGTGCGGCAAAACGGAGATATAAATGCCACAAGACTTGAGCTGAATATAAATGGAAATCTTCCGGCAGGTAGCTGGAATATAAAAGGATACAACTATAACTCCGAGCGAGGTGTGCCGGGAGCAATAGTTAATAATGTGTGGCGGCGTGGAGAACGCATTTGGGATACAAACAGTTTTATTCAAGGCGGTTATGAAAATTCTTTCGGACGTTTTTCACTGAAGACAAATTTGAAGTATGCTTTTTATCGCACGCACTATGTGAATAATGACGACAAACTTGTGAAGGTAGATAATCTTTATAAGCAGCGAGAAGTTTACGGGTCCGTGGCAGGAATGATTTCTATTCTTAAAAACCTCTATGCCTCTGTTAGTTACGACTTGCAGTGGAATGGTTTGAAAGCGGATATGTATGATTTCGCAGAGCCGGAGAGATTTACTCACTATTTGTCTGCCGCGGCATCTTTGAGCCTTTCCGTAGTGAAGTTGAGAGGTTCAATAGTTTCAACATTTGTTAATGATGAAGTAAAGGGAAAAGAATCTCCTGCAGATAAAAAATCATTCACTCCGGCTATTTATGCGTCAATATTTCCTTTTCATACAAAAGATTTTACGGTTCGTGCTTTTACAAAACGTTCTTTCCGTATGCCTACTTTTAATGACCTCTATTATGCAGATATGGGTAATTCGAAGCTGAATCCGGAACGAGTGACGCAGTATAGTGTCGGCATGGCATTCGAGCGGAATCGCAAAAGGCTTTTTTCAAGAGTGGCTTTTAGTGCAGATGCGTATAATAACAAGGTAAAAGACAAAATTGTGGCTTATCCAAAGGGGCAACAGTTTCGCTGGACTATGCTTAACCTTGGAGTTGTGGATATACGAGGAGTGGATGTAACAGGACTTGTAACGGTGTCACCTGCTGAGGATTTTGATTTTACCCTCAGAACACAATACACATACCAGAGAGCAATAGATATTACAAATCCGGAAGACAACTATTATCGTGACCAAATACCATACATTCCGCACCATTCCGGTTCTGCAATAGTGAATATTCGGTGGAAAAACTGGTATGCGGACTATTCTTTTATCTACGTTGGAGAAAGATACAATCAGCAGGAAAATATAAGGTATAATTACACTCAACCGTGGTACACCAGTGATATTTCTCTTTCGAGTGATTTCTGCGTGAATAATGTGAAATTCAAGTGCAGAATAGACGTAAATAATTTATTCTCACAGGATTATGACGTGATAATAAATTATCCTATGCCTAAACGCAACTATCGTTTTACTGTTCAATTAGATATCTGAGCTTATGAAAAATTATAAATTTCATTACTTTCTATTTCTGTCTATACTCCATTGCATCACAGGTTGTCGTGAAGACGAACTTGTGGTGCCTACGGAGTATGACATCATAGCAGACGTTCCCGCTGCAGATACTCAAATACGAGGTTTTTACCTTGTGAATGAGGGAAATATGGGTTCAAATAAGTGCACAATAGACTATATGGACTATTTCACGGGACTATATTCAAGAAATATTTATGCAGAGCGTAATCCAAATGTTATCAAGGAATTAGGCGATGTAGGAAATGATATAGGTATTTATGGCAGCAAACTGTATGTGGTGGTAAACTGCAGCCATAAAATAGAGGTTATGGACACACACACAGGCATACGAATAGGGCAGGTGGATATACCTAATTGCAGATATGTCCGCTTTTACAGAGGTTCTGCCTACGTCAGCTCATACGTTGGTCCTGTCCGCATTGACCCTGATGCTCCCAAAGGTGCAGTGTATAGAGTAGATACTCTTTCTCTTGCCGTTACGGGAAAAGTGTCCGTGGGCTATCAGCCGGAGGAGATGGAGATTATAGACGACTATATGTATGTTGCAAACTCCGGCGGCTATCGTGCACCGAACTATGATAATACTGTTTCAGTGATTCAGATGGTAGATTTCAAGCAGGTTCGTCAGATACCTGTTGGCATAAATCTACATAGACTGAAGAAAGACAATTATGGCAAGCTGTGGGTGACATCGCGAGGTAATTACGAGAATATTCCGTCACGGCTATATGTGATGGAGAAAAAAAGAGGGTACAATCAGATGACTGTTACCGATACCATTCCCGTGGCTTGTTCCAACATGGCATTTTATGGTGATTCGCTGTATTATTACGCCACGGAGTGGAACAACTATACGTCTTCCAACACTATCACTTACGGAATTATTGATGTAACAACAAAAGAAGTTGTGTCTCAAAATTTCATCACAGACGGAACTGAAAAAGACATCACTATTCCATACGGCATAGCCATCCATCCGGAAACAGGCGATATTTTTGTGACCGATGCAAAAAACTACGTTTCCAGCGGGACACTTTACTGTTTTGACAAGTCCGGAAAAAAGAAATGGAGTGTGCGAACAGGAGATATCCCGGCACACATAGTGTTTTTACCAATTAGAAATTGAATTAATTCTTATAATTATCAACCACAAAATTTATTTTTATTATGTTCAAAAAATTACTGTTATTGATTTGTTTGATGCCCTCACTGCTAAAGGCACAGGAAGTGTCGTTTAGAGACATTATGTATTGGGCGGGAGACGCTGGTGGTGAAAATATTGCCGCACTACTTGTTCATTTTAACAATATGGGCAAGGACGTGACTTATGTTTGGGGATACCGTTGGAGCGGTGAAGCTACAGGCGAGGATATGATTCGTGCAGTAGCAAAAGATTGTGGCGATTTGTATATTCTCACGCAATATACAGGTTCTATGGGCAATACTCTTTGCGGAATTGGTTGTGACAAGTCTTCAAAAATGATAGACGGAGTATATTTTGACTTTGATACCGCTCAAAATGACCCAAAAATCAGTTTTGACTATTTTTCCGTAAATTCTTCTATGGGGCAAACGTCTGCACCGGCAGGTGATACGCCCACGCTGTGCGAAAATGCTATCAATGAAGCCAAAACGTCGCATGTGATAGACCACCCAATAAATAAGAACGCATACGGCTATCCTGCTTACGACTACGACCACTGGAAATGCAGCAGTCTTTCTTACACTTCTCTCTGGCAGTCCGGTTGGTACCTCGGTTACTGGAGCTATTGGGTGGGTGACAGCGATTTGACAGCTCTTTCATATTCAGGACTTGGTATGAGTTCCGTAAAACTGAAAAATGGAGACGTGAATGGCTGGGGATATATGGATATCAATGCTCCGTGGGGCTCTTCAATAAAATGGGGAGAACTTGACTATGAACATAGTGCACTTTCTTACACAGGTATTCGCTTTGCTTTTGACGATGTGGAAGTGTTAGGCGACGTAAAAGATATGAAGTACAAGGACACTGCAATAGTAAGCATTGTCACATATCCGGAAGATGCAGATTATGGAACATTCACTATCACAAATTCCGATGGTTCTGTTGCTTCTTATGCTTCACGCAACGGAAAACTCTCTATTACAGGAGTTGGTACTACAGTTCTGACAGCGGTCAGCGACAGTGACCCGACTATAACTTGCTCCCTCACTATAAACACTTCCGTGGAAACGCCTATCAAGAAAATTACAGTTGAAAATCTTGATGAAAACGGTGAACTTCACATTGGCTATCAAGAAATGATTTCCGTAAACTATACGGTAGAACCGGAAGACGCATCACTGCAAACTCTTGATATTGAAATTGAAGACCCGACACTGTTCACTATCTATGCTGCAAAAGCATTTAATCCTACGCGAAACTTCTATGAACTTACCACTTTCAAAGTGGGTGAAACATACGTTACTTATAAATCTAAAGACGGTAGCGGAAAAACTGCAAGATTCAAAGTTGTAGTGGAAGACCGTGAACGTGATGCGGTAATTGACTATACAAAAGGACAACTATGGCTTAATGAAGAATGGCTCGGACACAATAATGGCTCTATAAACTTTGTTGATGATGACTACAATATCACATACAAGGCATACGAGCGTGAAAATCCGTGGCAGTCTTTCGGTGCTACTTCACAGTATGCTGCAGTTTATGGAAATCGCCTTGTGGTGATGTCTAAGCAAGCTCAAGACGGTGGCGATTTGCGACAAGGTGGCGGTCGTGTTGTGATTGCGGATGCAAAAACACTTCAGAGACTTGCTTCATTTGATGAAATAGGTGCTGACGGACGTTCTTGCGTGGGCGTAAATCCGAATAAATACTATATAGGTAGTGCAACGGGAATCCGTGTTCTCACCGTTGAAGGTGGTGAATATAAACTCTCTGAAACAAATATTGAAGGAATTGCAGGTAAGAATGCTTATAGCGGTCAAATCGGTGATATGATATGTGCCGGCAAATATGTGTTCGTATGTCAGCAGTCCACCGGTTTGCATATTGTAGATGGCGAAACAGACGAATTGGTGACAACGGTTGCCGATACTAATGCTGCAGGTGTAACTCAGACGGCAGACGGACGTGTTTGGTTTGCTGCCGGAACAAACATTT
>SAMEA3663271__coassemble_149_pt1 | contig 36659 bp, 27 predicted proteins | sample SAMEA3663271__metabat2_low_PE_018 | metagenome-assembled genome bin SAMEA3663271 (sample SAMEA3663271) | pig gut metagenome | biome: pig gut; feature: pig-associated habitat; material: faeces | place: China | collected 2013
CGTTGCACGCAATGCAGGCGAGCAAACAATAGACGTTTCCGCTCTCCGAGGACTTCACATCGTGAAAGTGCTCTCCACAGATGGTAAAGTAAATGTTGCAAAGGTAGTAATCCGTTAATCTATAAAAATAGATAATATTTAAAGGTGTGTCATTGTTCTATGGCGCACCTTTAAATTTTGTTTATATTATGTTCATAATTATATTAAAAGTTAAATCATATCTATTTCATATTTCCGTCTAAAAGTGATAACTTTGCATAAAATTTGAAATCCACATGGCAGACAATACAGACTTATCAAAATTTAATTCAAGAAAATCCAAACCGACACATCAATCATTATTTGATACAGGTGGCAGATTGTTACCACAAGATAAAGATATTGAAGAAGCGGTACTTGGTGCTTTAATGCTTGAAAAAGATGCTTACACAATGGTTTGTGATATCCTAAAACCGGAGAGTTTTTATGAGCCATCAAATCAAATTATATATGAGGCTATTCAAGCACTTGGTGCGGCACAGCAACCTATCGATATGCTCACTGTGGTGGAGAAACTGCGTCAAATGGATATGCTTGATAAAGTTGGCGGACCTATTTTCATTTCAGAACTTACGTCCAGAATCGCTTCCGGTGCTCACATAGATTATCATGCCAGGATTATAGCTCAAAAATACCTTGCGAGAGAGCTTATATCTTTTTGTGCAAACATTGAGTCCAAAGCCTTTGATGAAAGTAATGACGTTGATGACTTGATGCAAGAAGCAGAAGGTAAACTATTTGAAATTTCGCAAAGAAACGTAAAAAAGGACGTTGTTCAAATTGACCCCGTTATTGAACAAGCATTTAATCAGATTCAAGCTGCATCAAACAGGCAAACAGGTTTGAGCGGGCTTGAATGTGGCTTCAGCGAAATTGATAAGATGACATCAGGTTGGCAAAATTCAGACTTGATAATCATTGCGGCTCGTCCGGCTATGGGTAAAACTGCATTTGTTCTTTCTATGGCAAAGAATATGGCTGTTAATCTAAATACACCTATTGCTGTATTTTCGCTTGAAATGTCTAATATTCAGCTTGTTAATCGTCTTATTTGTAATGTCTGTGAAATAGAAGGTGAAAAAATTAAGAGTGGTTCTCTTACACAAAAAGAATGGGATAAACTCAACTCCAGAATCAAGAGTCTTTTCAGTGTTCCAATGTATATTGATGATTCCGGTAATCTTTCAATTTTTGAACTTAGAACAAAAGCACGCCGATTAGTTCGAGAACATGATGTAAAAATGATTATTATTGACTACTTGCAGCTTATGAATGCTTCCGGAATGAAGTTCGGTAGTCGTGAACAAGAAGTAAGTATGATTTCACGTTCATTAAAGCAATTGGCAAAAGAGTTAAATATTCCAATTATTGCACTTTCTCAGCTCAACCGTGACCTTGAAAAGAGGTCTGAAGGAAAAGTGCCACAACTTTCAGATTTGCGTGAATCCGGTGCTATTGAGCAAGATGCAGATATAGTTTGCTTTATCCATAGACCTGAATATTTCTTAAAGAGTGATAGAGACGCACAAGGCAACGATATTCGCGGATTGGCACAATTTATTATTGCAAAACATAGAAGTGGTGCGGTTGGAGACGTAAAACTGCGTTTTAGAAATCAATTCGCCAGATTTGAAAACTGGGTGGAAGATTCTAATTCAAATTCAAATTCAAATCTTGTCACTATCGGGTCCTCAATTAACACTGCAAATAATTCAAACCCATTCAATTCAAGTGGTCAATTCTCCGGAGGAAGTGCAGACATTTCTCCTAATTCAGATGAACCGGATTTCTAAGATTTGCAATAATCACCAAAAGTGTGTAACTTTGCATTACATTTTTGGGGTTTGCAATAGTGTTTCTTAAAAATCCGAATAACTATTAATTGAACATAATTATCGTAATAATTAAAATATTATACACGTGTCTATATTAACAGAAGAAATCAGCAAGCGACGCACTTTCGCAATAATCTCACACCCTGACGCAGGTAAAACAACACTTACAGAAAAACTTCTCCTTTTTGGTGGTGCTATTCATATTGCAGGAGCTGTAAAGTCTAATAAAATTAAAAAGACTGCCACATCAGACTGGATGGAAATAGAAAAACAAAGAGGTATTTCCGTAGCTACTTCTGTGATGGGGTTCAACTATGGCGACTATAAAATCAATATTCTTGATACCCCCGGACACCAAGATTTTGCTGAGGATACTTATAGAACTCTTACTGCTGTAGATAGCGTTATTATTGTTGTTGACGTTGCCAAGGGCGTTGAGCAACAAACGAGAAAACTTATGGAAGTGTGTCGTATGAGAAACACTCCTGTGATTATTTTCGTGAATAAACTTGACCGTGAGGGACGCGACCCTTTTGATATACTTGACGAACTTGAATCAGAACTTAAAATAAATGTTCGTCCACTTAGTTGGCCTATAAATATTGGTGCCAAATTTAAGGGCGTTTATAATATTTATGAAAGTACACTTGATTTGTTTACGCCAAATAAGCAGACTATTTCAGAGCGTGTAGAAATTTCAGATATTAATGATTCACGCATTGATGATAGTGTCGGCGAAACAGATGCACAAAAGCTTCGTGATGACCTTGAACTCATTGAAGGTGTGTATCCTGAGTTCGATGTTAATAAATATCTTGAAGGAAGATTAGCACCTGTCTTCTTTGGCTCAGCTCTCAATACTTTTGGCGTGAAAGAGTTACTTGATTGTTTTGTGAAAATTGCACCCTCCCCTCGCCCGACAAATGCTGAGGAAAGACAAATCAAACCGGAAGAGGATGCATTTTCAGGTTTCGTATTTAAGATTCACGCAAATATGGATCCAAACCATAGAAGTTGTATTGCTTTTGTGAAAATTTGTTCTGGGAAATTTGAACGTAATGCCAACTATAAACACATTCGTTCAGGCAAAATGATGCGTTTTGCTGCACCTACAGCTTTTATGGCACAAAAAAAGAGCATTGTAGATGAAGCTTTCCCGGGGGATATCGTCGGTATTCCGGATACGGGTAATTTCAAAATTGGTGATACTCTTACTCAAGGTGAAGAATTACACTTCAAAGGACTGCCGAGTTTTTCTCCTGAAATGTTTAAATATATTGAAAACAGTGACCCTATGAAAGCTAAACAGCTTGATAAGGGAATCCAGCAACTTATGGACGAAGGTGTTGCACAGCTGTTTATCAATCAGTTTAATGGAAGAAAACTTATCGGAACCGTAGGTCAACTACAATTTGAAGTTATTCAGTACAGACTTTTGCACGAATATGGCGCACAGTGTCGTTGGGAGCCCGTTTCTCTTTATAAAGCATGCTGGATAGAAAGCGATGACACGGAAGCACTTGCAGCATTCAAAAAGAGAAAACATCAGTTTATGGCTGTTGATAGAGATGGTAGAGATGTATTCCTTGCAGATTCTAATTATGTCCTTCAAATGGCACAATCAGACTTTCCTAAAATTAAATTTCATTTTACGAGCGAATTTTAGAGTATCCTACATCTGACCATAATAATCATATTATTTCATATAGAATTAAAATTGTTATGATAGTATGAGTGACGTAATTAAATTATTACCGGATTCTGTTGCAAACCAGATAGCAGCCGGTGAAGTAATTCAGCGACCGTCGTCAGTTATAAAAGAATTAGTTGAGAATGCTGTTGATGCCGGTGCATCTCAGATACAGATAATAATCAAAGATGCCGGACGTTCACTTATTCAAATTGTTGATGATGGCTGCGGAATGTCTGCAACAGATGCCAGACTTGCTTTTGAACGTCATTCTACGTCCAAAATATCAGATGCAAAAGACCTGTTCACTCTCCATACTATGGGTTTTAGGGGGGAAGCTTTAGCTTCTATTTGTGCTGTTGCACAAGTAGAGTTGATTACTATGCGTAAAGAAGATAGTATCGGGACTAAAATTTGTATATCCGGTTCAAATCTTGAATCACAAGAGCCTTGTGCTACTGTTTCCGGTTCCAATTTCAGAGTCAAGAATCTGTTTTTTAACGTACCTGCAAGAAGAAAATTCTTAAAGAAAGATGCTGTTGAGTTAAGCAATATTATAAAAGAGTTTGAGCGTCTTGCTCTTGTAAATCCCGGGGTTGGCTTTGAGCTTATACACAATGATAATTTATTGCATAAATTACTTCCGGGTTCTTTCAAACAACGTATTACACAATTATATGGCAAAGTGATTGATAAACAGCTTATTCCGATAAGTGTGGAAACTACTGTTGCCAAAATTGAAGGATTTGTCGGGCTTCCTGAAAATGCTCGTAAACGTGGTGCTCTGCAATTTCTTTTCGTTAATGGTAGAAATATGCGTCACCCATATTTTGCAAAGGCTGTATTAACATGCTATGATAAACTTATAGCACCTGATGTGCAGCCTAATTATTTCCTGAATTTTACTGTTGATCCTGCAACGATTGATGTCAATATTCACCCAACTAAGAATGAAATTAAATTTGAAAACGAGCAACCGATTTGGCAAATTCTTGTAGCAGCTATAAAGGAATCTCTTGGAAGATTTAATGCGGTTCCATCTATTGATTTTGATGTTGATGATACTCCCGAAATTCCCGTTTTTAATCCAAATTCAAGTGCAATAGTAGATGAAGGAATTAATAATAATTATAACCCTTTTGCTACAAATTCTGCAAATACGCAAACAAAGTTCGGTAGTATAAATAATATTCGGAAGAAAGCAGACAATTGGGAACAGCTCTATGAAAATTTTAATAATAAATCAGTTGCAATTGAAACTCAAACTACATTTGTTCCTGATTTAGAATTTCCTGCAGATTCAACCAATGATAAAAATGAAAATGAATCTGATGCAATATTCCAGTTGAAAAATAAATATATTGTCACTCCTGCTGCATCTGGATTGATGATTGTTGACCAACATAGAGCACACACATTGGTTCTATTCCATGAATATATGGACGCTATGAAATCGGGAGGCTTTTCTACTCAACAAGTTCTTTTTCCTGAGGTAATTAATTTATCACCATCTCAGAATATTATATTGGAAAGCATTTCAGAAGGACTACAAGAGATTGGATTTGATATTTCTTTCCTTGGAGATAATTCATGGACAATAAATGGTTATCCCTCCGTATTAGGAACAGCAAATCCTAATGAGACTTTGCATAAAATGATAGAAGCTGTTAGTAATGGTTCGGAATTGACAGATGAGGATATAAAAGTCCAAACTGCTCTTGCTATGGCACAAGCCGCTGCAATTCCTTCAGGGAAACAATTGACAACAAAGGAAATGGACTATTTGCTCAATAGATTACTCACACTACCCGCACCGGGATTCACTCCTACCGGTCTTAATATTATAACGCTTATTTCAACGGAAGAAATTGTGGAAAGAATGTCAAGGTAATAAGTTTAGAAGCTCTTTACGGATTGATTTTCAAATACTATTTCATCTTTGTTTTGAAAATATAAGACAAAACTTCGTTTTGAATTTGAGACTTTAGTAATTTGTTTGCGAGTATATATATGCTTGCAAAAACTATTGTATGTAATGCACATAAGATAATAGGATAGTTCGTTATATATACTATAGGATAAGAAAAAACCATACTTATAACAGATAATGAAATGTATGGAACGTTATGTGACAAAAATTGCAATAAACTAAAATTAGTATGTTTACAAACTAATGATAGTGCAATAATATATGTAACTAAAGCCGCAAAAATTTGTCCCCAAAGCATAACTTTTATACCAAACACAATATCATTTTCGTAAGTAACTGCAAGCATTGGTAATGTTAAAAATAATGCTGTTAATGAAATTGAATCTTTCACAATCTCTATAGTCATAATCAACTTGGTCTTTGCTAATGAAAGAAGAAAATTACTGTATAGACCGATAAGTATTGTGAAAATTCCTCGAATAAGCAATAATTGAAACAAAACTATTGACATATCCCATTTTGTGCCGAATAATGTATGAAAAACAGGTTCTGCGAGTAAACATAGCAATACTATTGTGGGGAATAATATATATGCTGTGAATTTATTCATTTTTGTAACTGCTCTTTTGAATCTTTCTTCATTATCTTGAACGGAGGATAAAGTAGGCAGAAATGCCGATGTTAAGGTTTGTGAAACAGACATTATTCCCATTTTACTCCATTTGTCTGCTTGCGTATAATAACCCAACTGTGCCATTCCAAGCCTGTTTCCAATAAAAAAAGAAAAAATATTGAGAAAGACTGTATTCAAGAAAGATGTTACCATAACTCCGGAACCAACCTTAAAAAATGATTTAAGTGAAGAAAAACTAAAACTAAAGTATGGTACCCATTTATTTGAAATCCACAGTAATACTGATTTGGTCGCTGCTGTAACTACTGTTTGCCATACAATAGACCATGCTCCATATCCATTAAGTGCAAGATAAATGCCACACACACCTCCAGCTATAAGTCCTATTGAATTTGTAATAGCTATAGGTTTTATATTCATCACTTTCATAAGCCTGTTTGTCTGTACTATTGCACTTGCATTTAGTATAAAAGACAAAAACATTACTCTTGAAAGTGGAATTAACCTTGTGTCGTTTTGAAAAAGTGTTGCTATGAATGGTGCACTGAACCATAGTAATGCATATATAATCGTAGCTACACCTAAATTAAACCACAAAACTGTAGAATAATCATTATCTGTTGGCGATTTTCGTTGTATTAATGCTGACGAAAAACCGCTATCAATAAACAATGAAGCAAATGCTTGAAAAATGAGAATAGCACCTACAAGTCCGAAATCATCGTATGGTAATATGCAAGCGAGAACGATTCCTGTTACGGCATAAAGAATTTGTGTGGCAAATTTGTCAACCAGATTCCACTTTATTGAGTTTGCGGTAAGAGTCTTAAGTTCTTCTTCCATATAAACACCATTTTTCAATCGTATTCTGTATCTTCAGCGTTTATTTGTATTACTTGTGTTGATATTGTACTCTTATCAATAGTCTCCGGCTCCCCACGATAATATACTTTACCTGTACCTACACCTATAGCCTCAAGTTTTTTTAACGGATAGCAACCTATAGTACCTGTTCCCATAAGTTTGCATTTGACTTCATCACATTTCAGCAAATCAGCTTGAATCTGACCGGCACCATAATTGGAAAAATTTGCAAAGCTACATTGTCCGCTTGTTACTATAATTCCTTTACCTGTAGTAATATTGGCAGACAATTTATTAACTATAATGTTGTTAGCCACAATCTTACCATTTCCAACTACCTTAAGTTTCAGTTCCGGTCCTGAATTTATATTGAGTATTCTAATTACTGAGTCTGCTTGATTTTCCACAGATGTGAGAAATTTTGAATAAACCGTAATGGTGGGAATATTCTTATATTTTTCGTTTCTTACATCATATTGAATAGTTAACTTATCTTTTTTTGGAGAAAATACAATTGTAGATGCAATGTTATCGGGAGCATCAAAAACTGCCATACCCGCTGAGTCAACGCTACTCTTGTAATTAATGTTTACGCCATCTTTAACAACCAACTGTGAAAAATCTTCAAGTTTTAAAACATAATGACCTATTTTTTGTGTTCCTGTTGGCGATATAAATGTTTGTGCTCCTACTGTTGCAAAAGATAATATAAATAATGCAACAAGCGAAAAAAGTTTCTTATTCATAATATTAATTTGTTTCAGTTATATTGATATTAGGCAAAATCTCTGTTTCAATATGATGTAAAATATCATTAAGTTCATCAAAAGTATTTGCTCTGAGCATTGCTATTCTTGTTTCTCTAAAGTGAGGAATTCTCTTGAATAATGGAGAAGCCGCCAAATGACGACGTATATGCAAAATGCCCCGATATTCGTCTATCCTATCAATACTTTCAAGAATTTGACGACGAATAATACTAAATTTTTCTGCAGTTGAAACTATGCTTTGTATATCACCTGTTTTAAGATAATTCTTCATATCAGCAAACACCCATGGTGCTCCGATAGCAGCACGTCCAACCATTATTGCATCTACTCCCGACTTTTCAAATGCGTTGCGGAGTTTTACCCCATCTGTTATATCACCATTCCCAATAATAGGTATGTTGATACGAGGATTTGATTTTACTTTAGCTATCATTTCCCAGTCTGCTTCACCTGTGTACATTTGTGAACGTGTCCGCCCATGAACGGTGAGTGCCTGTATTCCACAATCTTGTAATTGTTCGGATAATTCTACTATTATCTTTGAATTGCAATCCCAGCCAAGCCTTGTTTTAACCGTTACAGGCAAATTTACGTTCTTTACAACTTCTCGTGTTATTTCAAGCATCTTTGGTATATCACGGAGCATACCTGCACCGGCTCCTTTGCCTGCTACTTTTTTTACAGGACAGCCAAAATTGATGTCAATAATATCCGGTTTTGCCGCTTCTACAATTTTTGCCGCTTGAACCATTGCTTCTGTATCACGGCCATAAATTTGAATAGCCGCAGGTCGTTCACGGTCATCAATGTGCAACTTTCTCGTTGTAGATGCTATATTTCTTATTAAAGCTTCTGCGGAAACAAATTCTGTATAAACCATATCTGCCCCTTGCTCACGACAAATTAAACGGAATGAATGGTCTGTTACATCTTCCATCGGAGCTAAAAAAACAGGTCTGTCACCAAAATCAATATTTCCTATTTTCATTGGATTGTAAATTGTTAAGCGAATTTAGACATATTTTTTTAATTATCATAAAAATATTTTGTTTAACTATTTATTGGTGACATAAAAAATGTTAATCTAGGCAAAAATTAAAATATTGCAGCAAAAGAGAATAATCATAATTAATTCATTTCCACCACCGTAATACCGGCTCCGCCAAACCTGACATCTTCATCTCTGTATATCTTAACGTATGGAACAGTATCTAAGTATTGACGAATAATCTGTCGTAAAACGCCTGTTCCTGTTCCGTGCAGAATCCGCAATCTTGAAGCATTAAACTGAACTGCATCGTCTAAAAAATAAGTAACTGCTTGCAATGCCTCATCTGCTCTCATTCCACGGATATCTATTTCACTGTTAAAGTTGAGAAGTCGTTCTCTGCTTGTATCAGATACTGTTTGTACACTAATTTTGGGAGACTTGTTTTGAATTTTTGCTGAAGTATATTTGAGTCGTTTGATATTTACTGTAGTTTTGAGGTTTCCAAAAATGACAGAAGCATTATTCCCACTTATTTCCACAACAGTACCAACAATGCCTTCGCCGTCAAGTTTAACATTATCACCTACTTTAATCACAACATCAGTCGGCTTAATATTGGTGTTGATATTTATTTTTTTTCTTTTCGGAGCTTTTTTTAATAGTGGATGTTCGTCACCTGACTTTTCTTTTAGAATATCATACTTTTCTTGCTCGAGGGCTTTGCGTGCCTGAATAGTAGCTTCTTTTTCTGCTTGAGCATTACGAATTTCATGAATTGTTCGCTCTATAGCCGCATTTGAGTGTGCCAAGATTTCTTTTGCTTCTTCTTTTGCTTGTGAAATTATTATTTTTCTCTGTTTGCTAAGAGTAGCAGCGGCATTTTCATATTTGGATAAAACTTCGTCTATTTGTCTCTCTTTTTTCTTTATTTCAAGACGCTTGTTTTCCCAATACTTTTTATCACGCAATATATTTGAAAGATATTGTTCAATATTGACATAATCACTTCCTGCAATATCTTGAGCATCAGTGATTATGGAAAGTGGTAACCCAATTTTTCTTGCTATTTCTATTGCAAAAGAGCTTCCCGGGTGACCAATAGAGAGCTTAAATAATGGTTGCATTATTTGTTTATCATAAAGCATTGAGCCATTTACAATTCCCAATGTTTCCTCACCAAATTGTTTAAGATTTTGAAAATGTGTTGTAATTACACCCCAACCTTTTTTCTCATTTATGTTTTTAAGTATTGCCTGTGCTATAGCTCCACCAATTTGAGGTTCTGTTCCTCCCCCAAATTCATCAATTAAAAGCAACGTTTTGGCATCACAATGATTGACAAAAAATTTCATATTCTTGAGGTGAGAACTATATGTGCTCAAATCATCTTCAATAGATTGGTCATCACCTATATCTATAAAGATATTTTCAAAGATGCCAAGATGTGAATTTTCATATACGGGTGGCAACATTCCACATTGTAGCATATACTGAACAATACCTACTGTTTTAAGACAGACGGATTTACCGCCGGCATTGGGTCCTGATATTAGGAGAATCCTATTTTCATTATTTAGTTTTATATCAAGTGGTACCATCTCTTTGCCGTGGCGGTTCAATGCAAGCTGCAGAATCGGATGAATCGCATGATACCATTCCATCTCGCTGTTTGAAGAAATATGCGGTTTTGTACAACCTAATTTAATTGCATATTTTGCTTTTGCTTGAATAAAATCAAGATTATAAAGTACATCTATGTCGGTTGTTATAGCTTCTGCATAAGGTCTTATATCTTCCGTTACTAAAGTAAGGATACGTATAATTTCACGTTTTTCTTCTAATTGTAACTCTCGAATATGATTATTTGCCTCTACTATTTCTGCAGGTTCAATATAGAATGTTTTGCCTGACGATGATTCATCATGCACAATACCGGGAATACTTCTCTTGTGCATAGGTTGAACGGGAATCACAAGACGTCCATCTCTCATTGATGGATTTGTATCCGGTTCCAAAACTCCTTCACTGACAGCTTTTGAAAGAACACGTTTCATTATTGAAGATACTCTTCCACTCAGTTGTTGTAATTCTTTTCGAATTTGTGCTAATTCGGGAGAAGCATTATCTCGTATGTTGCCAAATTTATCAAGAACTTTCTCAATGGCTTTGTCAACGTGATGTAATGGATCAAGACGAGAAGTAAGAATTTCAAGATTTGGGAATAGGCTTTCACCGGCATCATTAGTTTTTGTGGAAAAAAATGATAATGTACTTTTTGCAAAATGTAGAATCCTGCAAATCTCAAAAAGTTCTTTTTCTGTTAGATAATAGCCGGAAATCTTCAGTTTGGAAAGTTGTTCATTAAAAGGATTGATAGCTATGATACCTATAGGTTCAGATGCTTCCAAAAGCCTTTTCATTTCGTCTGTTTGAGAGATTTGTAACCAAATCAAATCAAAATCGTATGAAAAACTCATGCCGGTAACATAGTAATCAGCTCCTTGGCTTACACACAATTCAGACAAAAGCTGACGTACGGAATCAAAACCTATTTTTCTTTCAAAACTATCCGGAAATATCATATATTTGGTATTTTTGTGCAAATTTACGATATATTTTGTGATTATAGGATAAAAAATGTGTAACTTTGCAAAATATATGCGAATATCTTTAGTAATTAGTATTAGATGTCACAAAACAGAATATATATATTCCTTTTGTTTGTAATAATGACGATAGGAATGTCGTCACAGGAACAGTTTCATAGAGGACTTGACCAATATAAATTTATTCCAAAAGGACAATGGATTACGGGAGTGAATGTGAGCTTCACTCAGGGTTCTTATGATGATTTTCAGTTTTTCATTGTTGAAAATATCAATGGGGACAATTATTCATTCAAAGTCAGTCCTATGGTAATGTATTGTTTTAAGGATAATATGGCAGCAGGAGGAAGACTATCATATAAGCGTTCTCTTATCAAGCTCGATAAAGCTAATGTGATAATGGATAGTGAAAGTAGTTATGATATTGATAATTTGTATTCATTGAGTCATAATTATTATGGAATGGCATGCTTTAGAAATTATTTCAGTTTTGGAAGAAACAAGCGTTTCGGAATGTTTGCTGAAGCACAGCTTGAATTTGGAGGAGGTGAATCAAAATTGTGCAATGGTTCAGGTGATGACCTTACAGGTACTTTTGAGAAAAATTATTCCGTTAATCTCGGAGTTGCACCGGGACTTATTATGTTTCTGAATAATTATTCTGCTATTGAAGTGAATGTTGGTGTTTTAGGTTTTAGTTACACACATACAAAATCTACAACGGATCAGATATATGTTGCTAACAGAAACAGCAAATCCGCTAATTTCAAAATTAATTTGTTTTCAATCTCGTTCGGTGTAGTATTTTATTTATAAGGCTATGCGTTATCTATTATTTATATTAGTCTATTTATTTACAATTATGTCTGTATTCGGAAGTGATTTTGAATCAGTCACGGAGTATGACGGAAATGTATTGAATAGAATTACGAGAAATAATAAAATTCCCGTTGATACAACAGATATAAACCCTGCCATATTTGACGAAAAGGTTATTGTTGGCAATGATACCGTTAGCATAGTTATCCCTCAAAAAAATTATGGAAGGTATGATAGAGGACTATACAACTATCTTATAATTCCAAAAGGTGAATGGGCATTCGGTTTGACTGCTTCTTACGGTGAATTTGATACGGAAGATGTTAAAGTTCTTTCAATTATTGACAATTTAGACTTGAAAATCAAGGCGTATTCGTTAAAACCTTCAATTACATACTTTTTTGACAACAACCAGTGTGTTGGTATAAATCTTAATTATTCCCGTACACTTACAGACCTCGCTAACTTATCTGTGGATTTTGATGAAGATATAAATTTTTCGCTTCACAATGTGAGTTATTATTCAGAATCTTATTCAACCTCTCTGTTTTATAGGTATTATGTTGGTTTGGGAAGAGATAAACGTTTTGCTGTATATAATGAAGTTGCATTGGGGTTTGGTAGTGGAACAAGCAGATTCAAACGTGTGTATAATGATGTACCTAAAGACACTAAGACTACAAGCACGTCTGCGAACTTAAACTTCAGTCCGGGAATTTGCGTTTTTTTGATGGATAATGCCAGCTTTAATGTGTCTTTCGGAGTTTTCGGAGTCAAATTAAAGAAAGAAAAACAAGTGACAGATGGACAATATGAAGGTTCAAGCTTTTCAAGCGGAGCAAATTTCAAGTTTAATATTTTTAATATAAATTTCGGATTGGCAATTTATATTTAATAAAAGATGAAGAAATCCATACTTTATATAGTAATTATATTTATAGCTATTTCAAGTTGCTTGAAGAACGATATACCCTACCCTCGTATTCAAGCGAACTTCCTTTCCTTTGAAGTTGACGGAGCGTTAAAACCTTCCGAAATAGACTCAACGAACAAGGTTGTTAAGGTATATTTGAAAGAATCAACAGACATAAAAAATGTGCGAGTTGCAGCATATTCAATTACCCCCAGTTCTTCTATTTCAGGAGTGAATTTTATGGAAAATATTGATTTAAGTGGGGATTTGTATGTAACATTATCACTGTTTCAAGATTATTTATGGACTATAAAAGGTGTTCAGGATATTGAAAGGTATTTCACTGTCAAAAATCAAATAGGTAGTTCTACAATTGATGCTATAGGAAAACGTGTTGTTGCATACGTTCCATCATGGACAGATACGACAGCAGTTGAAATTACATCAATAAAGCTTGGTGCACAAGGCTCTGTAATGGTTCCGGATATTGCTAATAAGGCAGTTGATTTCACTAATCCTGTTAGTGTTAATATATCCACCCATGGAAGGACTGATACATGGACTATTTATGTAAATACTACTAAATCTACAGTTTCTACATTAAGAGTTGATGCTTGGACAAATGTAGCCTGGGTTTATTGTGAAGCACAGGAAGGTAAGAATAATGGCGTTGAATATAGAAAAGTGACAGATACGGAATGGAATACAGTTCCGGAAAGTTGGATTACCACATTAGGAGGTAGCTATTATGCACGTCTTATACACCTTGATGCACAAACTAAATATGTTGCACGTGCTTATAGTGATGATGACAAAGGCTCAGAAATTGAATTTGCTACAGGTGCTAATATCCAGGTGCCTAATCTTGGCTTTGATGATTGGTGGCTTGATGGTAAAGTCTGGAATCCTTGGGCTGAAGGAAGTGACCAATATTGGGATACAGGTAATAAAGGAGCCACGACATTAGGAAACAGCAATAGCGTTCCTACTTCAGAAACTCATTCAGGTACTGGCAAAGCGGCTATGCTTGAAACGAAGTTTGTCGGTATTGGTGTTGTAGGTAAACTGGCAGCAGGCAATATATTCACCGGCAAATACGTAGCTACTGATGGAACTAATGGTATTCTTAGCTTCGGTAGAGAATATAAAGAGCGACCAACGAAACTAAAAGGAAAACTTAAGTATAATTGTGTGCCCATTTCTCATACTTCATCAAACTTTGAGAATCTTAAAGGCCAACCGGATACATGTATTGTATGGGTTGCTCTTTCCGATAGTAATGAGCCATATACTATCAAAACAAACCCAAAGACTTTACAGCTCTTTAACCCAAAAGACCCTACTGTAATTGCATATGGTTACACTCAATTTGGTGAGACGGTACCCGATTATATACCTTTTGAAGTGGAATTTAAGTACAATAGTACACAAAGGATTCCAAACTTTATTATACTTGTAGCATCTGCAAGTAAGTATGGCGATTATTTCACGGGAGGTAATGGTAGCATACTGTATGTAGATGACATGGAGCTTGTCTTTGATTACTGATATTCTTTGAAAACTTCTTTTTATGCCTAGAATTGATTCGGAAACAGTATCTAAAATTCTTGATGCTGCTGATATTGTTGAAGTGGTAAGCGACTTTGTGCATCTGCAACATCGTGGTGCAAATTATATTGGTTTGTGCCCTTTTCACAATGAACGTACGCCATCTTTCTCTGTTTCTAAGTCAAAAGGTATTTGTAAATGTTTCAGTTGTGGTAAAGGTGGTTCCGCAGTCAATTTTGTGATGCTGCATGAACAAATGTCTTATCAAGAGGCATTACGTTATCTTGCAAAAAAGTACAATATTGAAATCGTTGAAAAGGAACTTACTAAGGAGGAACGAGAACAGGTAACTGAGCGTGAAAGTATGCTCGCAGTAAATGAGTATGCTCTAAAACATTTTGAGCATAATCTTACAGAAACAAACGAGGGTAAGAATATTGGTCTTGCTTACTTTAGGCAGCGTGGAATTAATGATGAAATGATAACTCGATTTCATCTTGGTTATGCTATAGACAAACGAGATGCTTTCTTTAGCGAAGCGATAAAAAACGGATATAAAGAAAAATATCTTCTTGAAACCGGGCTCGTAGGAAAAACGGATAAGGGCGAATTATATGATAGATTCAGAGGTAGAGTTATTTACCCTGTTTCTTCCATATCCGGAAAAATTGTTGCTTTTGGTGGTAGAGTATTGCGGAGTGACAGGCCTGGTGGAAAATATGTAAATTCACCGGAATCAATAATATATCGCAAAAGCCATGAGCTTTACGGACTTTACCAAGCTAAATCAGCTATAGTAAAGAAAAACAAGTGTATTCTTGTGGAAGGATATATGGACGTTATTTCAATGCACCAAAGTGGCGTTGAAAACGTTGTCGCTTCCTCCGGCACTTCACTTACAGAAGGACAAATACGACTGATTCACAGATTTACTGAAAATATCACTGTTATTTATGATGCTGACCCGGCAGGAATCAAAGCTTCACTACGTGGTATTGATATGATTCTTGCCGAGGGAATGAATGTCAAAGTTCTACAGCTACCTCCCGGTGATGACCCGGACTCATTTTCTCAGTCACATACTTCTACAGAAGTAGAGGAATATCTATCGTCCCATGAGATTGACTTTATCAAGTTCAAAATTAATATTTTATTGGACGGCGTTCAAAACGACCCAATTCAAAAGGCAAAAGTTGTTTCAGATATTGTTCGCAGTATCGCAGTTATACCTAATGAAATTTCAAAAGTTGCTTATATTAAAGAATGTAGTTTCACTCTTGGATTTGATGAAAAAGTGCTTGCTAATGAAGTAGCAAAAGTCAGCACACAAATCCGTGAGCAAGAATACAAACGGAAAAAATCGGAAGAAGCTAAAGAAATTAAAGGTACTGAAAATAATACTATCGATAATCCTGACATCTCGGCTGATTCTGATGTATCTAACACAAATTCTGAGATAAATCAAGCATTTGTAAAAGTTTTCTCAAATAATGACAGGAGCAAACAACTTCAAAAATTTGAACTTGCCATTCTTCGCTATGCCGTAAAATATGGCATGGGAGACTTTAAATATCAGTCAAACAAAGATGGTAACGACGTATTCTGTAAAGTAATAGACTTCATTCAAGAAGTAATGAACCAAGAGAATTTGTGCTTTACAAATCCAAAATATTCTGCACTTTTTGAGGAAATTGTTAATCTCAAAGATAGTTGGTCAAAGGACCGCGAAGCGTATAATGAACAAGCTTTGATTAAAAGGCATGAACAATGGGTTGCCGGAGAAGAAATTATTCGTGCTGAGGCTCAAACGCTAGATGAAATTACTCGTCGTGAAAAAGAACTTACCACTAATTGCGATGAAGATTATGTAAATGCTTTGACGGATTATGACTTTAATTATGTAGAAAAGCGATTAACATCTTCCGCTGATGACGATATAAGAAATATATCTACTGATTTGGTAGCAGAAAAGTATCATTTGAGCAAGATTCACACTAAATACGCACATATTCCACAGGAAAGAGAACTACTTTCGGAGCTTCTTCCAAGAGCTATTTATGAACTTGAAAATGCTATTCTTGAACTGAATATCAAAGATTTAATAGAACAGATGAAACTGGAATCATCTAAACCAAATCCGGATTCAAACATCATTTCACAACTGATAAAAGATATCTCCGATATGAGGAAACTTAAAATGGACTTTTCAAGACTTATTGGGGATAGAGTTATTACTCCAACTACTCGCAGATAATACAAAAAATTTTACATATTTTATAATATAAGATTTATTAATTATGAAACCTGTTATTTCATTATTCAAAAAAATCACAATGGTGCTTTCAGGCATAATTTTATGCCAAAACGTTTTTGCTATTGATTATCCGGATATAGTGTATCCTGAGGATGCTACATATGAGTCAATAACATTGAGTGATGGAAGTAATGCTATTTTGACATCACATTGGGCTCAAAAAATGGATTATTTAAGTACTGATGCTACGGATTATCCCTTTTTTGCTGTTTCCGGTGATTTTTTGTTTGTCTATGATAAAAATAATAATAAGATTTTGAAATTTAATAGAATGACCGGACTTCATATTGAAGATTTAACCATCAATTTCGGCACTTTTAATGAACATAAAGTTGGATATATGGGGGCTGATGACGCTCAAAATCTTTTTATTTCTACAAGTTATAGTGAATCCTACGCAAATTATCTTAATGAAAGTAGCATTACTCTTCCAAATTCAAATCTTATCATTAGCGTAATAGACAATAATGGTAATGTTACTCAACAGTATGTCTCAGACGTTCTATCAATGAAGCAAAATAATTTTAAAGACAAACTGACATTTAACGTAAATTATTCTTTTGTCAATATAAAGGGAGATATCACAAAATCAAAAGATTTTCTTGTGTCATTACCTGTTTTAGCATATAATAAAACTGAAGGAACCTATGTTAGTTACGTATTTTTTCAACAGATAGAAAATAATAAGCTAATTGATATTAATAATTCAAATGTGTTTAGGTACTTAGATGACACGAGTAACAAGAATGTACAAATTACATATTTCTCATTTTCACCGGCATTATGGGTTCCGGGAAAAGCAATAAAGAATTATATTAGAGAAAATAATGAATATTTTATAGGTGTAACTTCCTATGCATTAAATGGCACACATAGTAACTATTTTTATAGTACTGCGACAAATCGTCATAATGTTCTTGCTTTTGAAGGGACAAATTTTTCAGGAGCATCATGTTTTAAATATGGTGACTTGAATATGATAGTTGATGCTGTATATAATTCGCCTGTCCTTAATGAAGAAACAGGAAATAAAGAGAATTTTGTAACTTTTAATATCAGAGAATTGTCTTGTGGAGTTGACTATTCATCCAACTCAAATATTACAACATCAAAAAAAATATTATATACAGTTCCACAAAGAAAGATATTTCCACTACCCACCGACATAATATATTATCCGTTTACTCGCACACAAGTGGTAGAATCTACAGAAAATGGCAATCCTCGAGCTGACATATACCTTTATGCACCCGGTCGCGGTATGGCATATTATACTCTTGCTAATAAAAGTGTATCCACAGGCACAATCTCTCCCATTTCAAATGATAAAACAAAATTTGAATATAAAAATGGTACAATTAAAGCTGATATTTCATCATCAATACAGATTTATAATGTTTCCGGTATGCTTGTTGAAAGTATCATCGTACCACAGACAGGAAATGTTTCAATTGCTCACTTGCCGTCAGGATTTTATATCTTGTCATCAGGAAACAGTCGCTTAAAAATCTTCAAAAATTGATAAATAATACTCAAAATCCATTTATTTGAATTGAAAATTTCATTAAGGTACATAATTTGTTTATTGCTATTATCCTTATCTGAAATAATCAGTGCAGGAAATATTATGATACAAGTGGTGGACTCTTTATCATTAAAGGGTGTGCCATTTGTAGCATTAAAGCTTGATAAATCAAGAAAAGGTACACTAACAGATAATAAGGGTTTTGCCGAACTGTACATTCCTTCAAATGAAGGTGATACAATAGATATGACAGTAAGTGTATTAGGTTATAAAACACGTCTGGTAAGGTTTTCACGCTACGCATCATCTATAATGATTCCTCTTTCATCTGATGGAGTAAAACTTGATGAAATTACAATTAAAAAAAAGAAAGACAAGTATTCAAAGAAAAATAATCCCGCTGTCCAATTCTTGGAAAAAATACGTTCCGGCTCACATAAAACCGACCCACGACTTAACCACGATTACTATATATATGACAGATATGAACGTATCTCTTTAGGACTTAATAAATTTGAGGTGCAAGAGGATTCTGCTACGAAAAAAAAGAATCAATTTTCGTTTCTTAAAAATTATATAGACACCTGCTTTATTTCAGGAAAACCGATTCTTATTGTAGCTGTTAAAGAAAAAGCCGCTACAATTACTTGTCGCAAAGAGCCCAAAACAGAAAAAACTATTATTCGTGGTGTAAAAAGAGAAGGTCTTGACGATATTCTTGACCAGGAAAGTGTGCAAACGTTCTTGGAAGATGTTATGCGGGAGATAGATTTGTATCAAAATGATATAATAATTCTTCAAAATCGGTTCGTAAGTCCACTTTCAAGGATTGCACCGGACTTTTATAAATTTTTCCTTACAGATACCGTTAAGATAGATAATGAAAATTGTATTGAGTTATCTTTTACACCCCACAATACTTCAACTTTCGGTTTTACGGGACATGTTTATGTTCCTATGAATGACTCTACTATGTTTATTAAGAAAGTGGATATGAAATTACCGCCAAACATTAACCTTAATTTCATAGAGAGTCTTTCACTCACACAGGAATATGTTAAATCCGACGATGGTTCTCGTCTTAAAACAAAAGATGAGATGACTATTGAACTTGCTATTTTCCCGGGAGCACAAGGACTATGGGCTCATAGAAATACTGCATATAATAATCATAACTTCATTCCTTATCCTAAAAGTGAAGTGTATGATTATATGGGAAGTGAATTATATACTGCTAATGCTTACGAAAGAACAGAAGATTTTTGGAAACAAGTAGCAATTACACCATCAACGAAAGGAGAACAGAACATTAATCACATGATAAAGCAGCTCCGTTCAGTACCGCTTTATTATTGGACAGAAAAAGCAATTAAACTCCTCTTTACCGGATATGTACAAACAAGTAAAAATAGTAAATTTGATTTTGGCCCGCTTAACACTTTCTTAAGTTACAACAACCTTGAAGGATTTAGAATGCGAGTTGGTGGACTCACTACTGCAAATCTTTCGCCACACCTATTTGCCAGAGGTTATGTCGCATACGGATTTAAGGACAACAAAATGAAATACTCCGGAGAGTTGGAATATTCTTTCAATAAAAAGAAATATCATTCTCGTGAATTTCCTATTCATTCAATTGTCTTATCTCATCGATATGATATAAATCGTATTGGGCAGGAATATATGTTCACCAATGCAGATAATTTTGTGCTTTCATTTAAGCGACAAGACGATTTGCTGATAAATTATAAACGTAATACTTCACTTAAATATACTCTTGAATTACCTAATAATTTCTCCGTAATTGCCACATTAAATAATGAACGTCAAGAAGCTACTGCAAATGTTTCTTTTATAACTGCAAATGGGAAAATTTACAGTCATTATAATTCTACGTCATTATCGTTGCAGATTAGGTACGCACCCGGAGAAAAATTTTATCAAACAAAGTCTTATCGTTTCCCTGTTAATCTTGATGCTCCGGTATTTCTACTAACTCATGCTTACGGTCCGCATAATTTTTTTGGTAATGAATACGCAATAAACAAAACTGAGTTCAGTTTTCAAAAGAGATTTTGGTTCTCGGCTTTCGGTTACACAGATGTCATTATTAAAACAGGTCACGTTTGGGAACAATCTCCCTACCCTAACCTTCTTATTCCAAATGCAAATCTCACATACACCATACAACCTGAAAGTTTTGCACTTATGAATCCACTTGAGTTTGTAAATGATACTTATGCCTCTTGGGATATAACGTATTGGGCAAACGGTGCAATATTTAATTACATTCCTTATTTTAAGAAACTTAAATTACGCGAAGTATTTTGTTTCCGTGGCATTTCAGGAAAACTAAGTAATAAAAACAACCCGCTTAAGAATGGTAATTTATTTCATTTTCCCGCTTTGAGAACTCCTGAAGAAATGAATTGGAAACCATATATGGAAGCCTCTGTCGGCATAGAAAACATATTCAAATGTTTAAGGCTTGACTATGCTTGGAGACTATCATATAAGGGTAAGCCCGGAATTGACAAATCCGGACTGAGAGTAGCTGTTCATATCACTTTTTAGGTATATGTTCCACAGGTGTTCCACAGAGTTATTAACATTATGGCACACTTATTTACAATATTGGCATTTTAATGTTTTTTTAATTGATACTATGAAAAAAAATTATCAACTTTGCGTTGTTAAAAAAGAAAAAACACAATATTTATGGGCAAAATAATATCTATAGCAAACCAAAAAGGAGGCGTTGGTAAAACCACCACGACAATTAACCTTGCTGCCTCTTTAGCCATTCAAGGTAAAAAAGTGCTTATCGTAGATGCCGACCCGCAAGCTAATGCTACTTCCGGTTATGGTATTGACCCTAAAAGTATGAATCCTTCTATTTACGAATGTCTTGTAGATGAATACCCCATTGCTGGAAGTGAAGTGGGTACTTGTGTAGATAATCTTAAACTTGTTGGTAGTCGAATAGACCTTGCGGGAGCAGAACTTGAACTTATAAATAAGCCTGATAGAGAAAAGGTTCTTAAGAAACAGTTGGACAAAATTAAAAACGACTACGACTATATTTTAATTGACTGTTCTCCCTCACTTGGCTTGATAACCGTAAATGCACTTACTGCTGCAGATTCCGTGATAATACCTGTTCAGGCAGAATATTTTGCACTTGAAGGTATAAGTAAATTGCTCAATACTATAAGAATAATAAAGTCCAAATTAAATCCAAAACTTGAAATTGAAGGATTTCTACTTACTATGTATGATGCCAGATTGCGTCTTGCAAATCAGATATACGAAGAACTTAAAGGGCACTTTGGAGATATGGTATTCAATACCGTAATACCTCGTAATATAAAACTTAGTGAGGCTCCAAGCCATGGTCTGCCGGCAATTCTTTATGACCCGGAAAGTCGTGGTGCAACCTCACATGTTCTCCTCGCAAAAGAAATCATTCAAAAGTCTAAAAAATAATAAATCCACACAGTTATGACAAAGCCTAAACGCTCAGCACTCGGCAGAGGACTTGATTCCCTGATTTCCATGGATGATGTCCCTGCTCGCGGTTCTTCAGCCATTAATGATATACCACTCGAGCAAATCTCTCCTAATCCGGATCAACCCCGAAGCACATTTGACGAGGAAGCACTTGAGGAACTCGCTGTTTCTATCCGTGAACTTGGAATTATACAACCACTTTCATTGAGAAAAACGGGAAATGATTCATATCAAATTATTGCAGGTGAACGCCGTTATCGTGCCGCACTTATGGCCGGGCTGACCTCAGTACCGGCATACATAAGAACAGCAAATGATTCCGAACTGACTGAAATGGCTCTCATTGAGAACATTCAGCGAGAAGATTTAAATGCGATTGAAATTGCACTAACTTTTCGTAAACTTATAGACCAATACAACCTTACGCAAGAAAAACTAAGTGAAAGAATTGGTAAAAAAAGAGCTACAATTGCAAATTTTCTCAGATTATTGAAACTCCCTGCAGAAGTTCAACTTGGACTTAGAGACAAACGCCTTGATATGGGACATGCAAGGGCACTCCTTTCGCTCGATAATCCGTCATTACAGCTTAAGGTTTATAATGATATTATAAAAAAGGGGCTTTCTGTAAGAAAAGTGGAAGATATTGTGAAATCATTATTATTGCAAAAGGTTTCTGATGATACGAAAGGAAATAATCCACAACACTCTCGCTATACCGCACATGATTTTGATTTCTTAAAAAAACACTTGTCATCTACTTTTAATACTCAAGTGCAGTTCTCATGCGACCGCTCCGGCAAAGGAAAAATTTCATTTCCTTTCAAAAATGATGATGAACTTGCGAAATTAATTACTATCTTTGACAAGCTAAAATAATTTTGAACTATTGATAATGGCAATATCATTTTATCAAATAAATATTATTGCCTGATAATCAAATACTTATAATGCTTTCAGAAAAAACGTATTTTTCTCATATTTATGCTAAGGTTTGCATTAAAAGGTTGGTGTGGGTGGTATTTTTACTTCTCATAACAAAATTTAACGTTTTTTCCATAACTGTAGAATCATTACCCAATGATTCTATATTTTCGTTAACAGAAAGTAGAGATTCCATATCAGTCAGAAGTGAAGATCTCACAAGAGAACTTATTTTGGCAGACACAATAATCGAGCAAGTTGATAGCACTCTCATGGCTATTAACAAACTGCAACAAGATTCATTACTCAAAATAGATGATGAATGGGTTGAAAGAGAAATTGCTTTTACACCGGACCCCAAAAGAGCCGTTTGGATGTCGGCAATATTTCCGGGATTGGGTCAAATATATAATAGAAGATATTGGAAACTACCGTTGATTGTAGGTGGATATTTAGGTTTGGGTTATGCCACAAATTGGAACAACTCTATGCTGAAAGATTACACAAGAGCTTTTGCAGATTTAACAGACAATGACCCAACAACAAAAAGCTATATGGACTTTTTCCCATCTACAGTTACTGAAGAAAGCCTTGATAAAACTTGGCTTAACAATATACTTAAATCAAGAAAAAATTACTATAGAAGGAATCGTGACTTATGTATTATTTGTATGGTTGGAGTTTATCTTCTTTCTATGGTTGATGCCTATGTAGATGCGTCTCTTTCACACTTCGACATTTCACCGGATTTGAGTATTGATGTGACACCGGCTATTATACAAGATTCTCGAGGATATAGACCATCTTTAGGACTCAATTGGGCAATAAATTTTTGAAACATAAATAATAATATATACATGACAATGTTTAGAAAAAGCATATTATCCTTATCTCTCACATTATTCCCACTTTGCTCGTTAGCGGCAAAGCCATCAATATTAGAGATAGACCAATCTTTAAAAGGCAATTCTCTTGTAGTGCCATCAAGTTTTGAAGACGGAGCCAGGAAATTACAAGAAAATTGGTATTTGCAAAACTATGGAGCTATAGATTCTCTTGCCGCATTTAGAGAAAATATATCTGCAAGTGACAAAGTAATTACGGAGCGACTTTCCAAGATTCCTGCAATAATGGAACTGCCATTTAATTCACTCGTTAAATCAAGTATTGTTTATTATACTGAAAGAAAAAGAAGTCAAGTGAGCAATATGATTGCGTTGTCGTACTATTATTTCCCTATTTTTGAACAAGCACTTGAGAAACATGGACTTCCGCATGAACTTAAATACCTTGCAATTATTGAATCTGCACTTAATCCCAATGCGGTTTCTAAAGCAGGTGCTACAGGACTATGGCAATTCATGAGTGCAACAGCAAAAGCACTTAACCTTGAAGTTAACTCTCTCGTAGATGAAAGAAGAGACCCTATTAAGTCTTCTGATATGGCAGCAAAATATCTTGGAGAACTCTATAGTATCTATCATGATTGGTCACTTGCTCTTGCATCATACAATTGTGGTATGGGTAATGTGAACAAGGCATTACGTCGAGTTCCCGGTAAGGATAATGATAAAGCGGACTTTTGGACAATTTATCCATATCTTAATAAAGAAACAAGCGGATACGTGCCCGGATTTATTGCTGCTGCATACGTAATGAATTACTATAAAGAGCACAATATTGCCCCGGCCCTTACTAAACGTCCTCTTGTGACTGATACAATCTCCATAAACAAGCGTATTCATTTCCAACAAATAGCAGATGTTTTACAAATACCTGTGGAGGAAATTCGTATTCTCAATCCTCAATATATTAAAGATATAATACCAGGTGATATACATCCTTACACTCTCACACTCCCAACACAACAGATTGCTGCATATATTCTTAGTGAAGACAGTATTGTTGCACATGATGCTGAAAAATATGCAAGACGTCTTGCTGTCACCCCTTCAGATGGTTCACATGTAAGTGTAAGTGAAGATGGTGATTATATTGTAACGGAAAAAACTTATTATCATAAGGTTAGAAAGAAAGAAACGCTTGCCTCTATTGCTCGTCAGTATGGTGTGACCGTTTCATCTATTCGCCAAGCTAATAATGGAATCAAAAAAGCTAAACGTAGCTCACTGCTCAAAATTGTTGTTGTAGAAAGAAAAAAACGTCCGCAGACTGAATATGAAATTAGAACAGACTCTATTAACGCACCGGATAATAGTGAAAATAGTGATTCTGTAACTGTTCAAGACCAACCAACTCCGGTTAAAGTTGAACCGCAAGTTCAAACTACAACACAAGATTCAAATAAGACAAAGTCCAAAACAAAGAAGAAAGACAAAAATTCTCCTCAATATGTGAAAGTACGTAAAGGTGATAATTTGTCAAAAATAGCACAAAGATATGGTACAACTGTTGCCAAAATCAGAAGATTGAATAATCTTTCTAATGATAAAATTAAAGCAGGTCAACAACTTAGAGTTAAATAAATATTTTTATGAAAAATGTAATTATTAGGGCTCTCTCAGGGATAGTATATGTGGCACTTATTGTCGCAGGTATTTTTGGAGGCTTCAATGCCTATTATGGACTTGCGTTACTCCTTGCAGTAGCCGCAACTATAGAACTTCATAAAATTATTGATGCGAATAAAGTCCCATCTGTAAATTTAATTATTGATGAACTGATTGCCATATCTATTATTACCATACCCTTTTATTTTTGTAAATTCACAGTAGCTGTGGCTATATGTTTTATCTTATTAAGATTTGCCACACAACTTTATATTAAGAGCGGAAATCCAATTAAAGAATTAGGTAACTCATCGCTGGTGCAACTATATATCTCTCTGCCTCTTGCGATTTCTGTATATCTATATTCTTTGACAAATTCTGTATTAGTCTTCTCAATATTCCTTTTTATATGGCTTAACGATACCGGTGCTTTTTGCATCGGTACTATGTTTGGTAAACATAGACTTTTCCTTCGTATTTCGCCAAAAAAATCTTGGGAAGGCTTTTGGGGTGGTTTAATTGTCTGCTTTATTGTTGCATTCTTATTGAAATATTACAACATTTTGGAAACGGACTTAAACCTGATGGAATATTCAATTTTTTCGGTAGTAATTTCAATATTTGCCACATTTGGTGACTTGATTGAATCAATGTTAAAAAGAAGTTTGAATATTAAAGACTCGGGGCACATCATTCCGGGACATGGTGGTATATTGAATAGATTCATTGCTTTTTGTTTCACCGGCGATTATGCTGTATCTTATACTTATTGGTAATATTTAACAGCCATATAATATGAGTAATCAACGATATGATTTAAGAGGTGTTTCTGCATCAAAAGAAGATGTTCACAACGCTATCAAAAACATAGACAAAGGAGTGTTTCCAAATGCATTTTGCAAAATAATACCCGACATTTTGGGCGGAGACCCGGAATATTGCAATATTATGCACGCTGATGGTGCCGGTACAAAATCATCTCTTGCATATGCCTATTGGAAAGAAACCGGAGATTTAAGCGTATGGAAAGGCATTGCACAAGATGCTTTAATTATGAATATAGACGATTTGCTTTGCGTTGGTGCAACAGATAATATTTTAGTTTCCTCAACAATAGGAAGAAATAAACTCCTTGTGCCGGGTGAAGTAATTGCTGCAATCATAAATGGAACAGAAGAACTTCTTTCTGATTTAAGAAGTTTGGGTGTTAGTGTTTATAGCACAGGCGGTGAAACTGCTGATGTTGGCGACCTTGTTAGAACCATTATTGTTGATAGCACTGTAACTTGCAGAATGAAACGTGCAGACGTAATAGACAATGCCAATATTTCTGCAGGAGATGTAATTGTAGGTTTAGCCTCATACGGGCAAGCCAGCTATGAAAAGAATTATAATGGCGGTATGGGAAGTAATGGTCTCACTTCTGCAAGACACGATGTTTTCTCTAAATCTGTCGCGAATAAATATCCCGAGACTTATGACCATAATGTACCGGACGACTTAACATATAGTGGCAATGTAAATCTTACTGATGAAGTTGATGATTCACCAATAAATGCAGGTCTCCTCGTACTTTCCCCTACTCGCACTTACGCACCGGTGATAAAGGCAATCTTGGACAAAATGAGATGTAAAATTCATGGTATGGTTCATTGTTCCGGTGGAGCACAAACAAAGGTGATGCATTTTGTTAATAAGAAGCACGTTATTAAAGATAATTTCTTCCCTATTCCTCCTTTGTTCAAATTGATTGCGGAACAATCCGGCACTGAATGGAAAGAAATGTATAAAGTATTCAATATGGGACACAGAATGGAAATTTACCTGTCACCTGAAGATGCTCAAGACGTAATCAACATTTCAAAGTCATTCAATATTGATGCTCAAATAGTGGGAAGAGTTGAAGAATCAGACAAAAATAAACTGACTTTAGTTACTCCTTACGGCACATTTGAGTATTGATTTAATGTATAGTTACATAAAATATCCGTTAAACATATTTATTACGTCAATTTTACTTTTGGCGAGTTGCACAACGTCTATAAATAACGAACAAAAAGAACAAAATAATTCATTTTTGCTTCCGGATACACTCGTTATAGGTACTCTATATAGCCCTACCTCCTATTTTATTTATAGAGATGAAACTTTAGGATTTGATTACAGACTAATTAAATCTTTTTGTGATGAGAAGAATATTGTAATGGATATTGTTGTTGCACCAGGTCTTGAAAGTCTTGTAGAAATGCTTGATTCCGGACAAATAGACATAGCGGCATACGAAATTCCAATTACAGCAGAGTATAAACGAAAAGTATATGCCTGTGGACCGATATCAATGAATAGACAGGTGCTTGTTCAACCCAAAAATGATAATATCATTCATGATGTTACAGAATTGGTTGGTAAAGATATTTATGTAGAACGTAATTCAAAATACCAATTCAGACTTGAGAATCTAAATGACGAACTCGGCGGAGGAATAAAGATACATACTGTTAACAGAGATACACTTATCACCGAGGACTTGATACAAATGGTATCTGACGGGAGTATTCCGCTCACAGTTGTAGATTCTGATATTGCAAGGATTAACAAAACATATTTTAAAAATCTGGACATTACTTTACCTATCAGTTTTGCTCAGCGTTCGGCATGGGGCGTAAGTACGGATAATTCATGGGTTGGTGATTCTATTGATGCATGGCTTAAACTTGATGAACCAAGACAAAAGTACTCATGGCTTTTGAAACGATACTTTGAACTGGCAAAAAATGAGAATATTTCATCTTCGTTGTATTTAAAAAATGGCAAAATATCTATTTACGATGATTTGTTCAAGAAATATGCAAAAAACATTAATTGGGATTGGCGACTCATAGCATCTCAAGGTTATGTGGAAAGCAGATTTGATACAACCGTTGTGTCATGGGTTGGTGCTCTCGGTATTATGCAAGTGATGCCCTCTACGGCAAGAGCATTAGGACTAAATCCTGAAGATATTATTAAGCCTGAACCAAATATCCGCATAGCTGTTCAGATTATTAGTATTCTGGATAATTCATTTAAGAATAGAATTTCAGACGAATCTGAAAGAAAGAAATTTGTTGTTGCTGCATATAATTCCGGGGCAGCACATATATATGACGCAATATCTATTGCAAAAAAAATTGGAAAGAATCCGGCTATTTGGGAGAACAATGTTGAAGATGCTTTGTTGTTAAAAGCAAACCCCGACTTTTATAACGATACTTCTATATGCAAGTATGGTTACTTTAGGGGCAGACAAACATGTACATACGTTAAACAAGTTTTTGAGATTTATGACAAATGTAAAAATAGTATTAACCAATAATATTTAACTAATTGAAATTTATGAAAAAGATTTATTTCAAAGTTGCAACTATTCTCTTGGTTGCAGCATCATTGACAACAAGCTCATGTATTGGTAGTTTTTCACTTTCAAACAAGTTGCTTTCATGGAACAATCAAATTGGCAGCAAATTTGTAAATGAACTTGTATTCTTTGCATTCTGGATTGTTCCTGTTTATGAAGTTTCACTCCTTGCAGATACTCTCGTCTTGAACAGTATAGAGTTCTGGAGTGGTGATAATCCTGTTGCAAAAGGAAAGAAAGTAATTGAAGGTAACGATGGTAAGTATCTTGTAGAATGTGATGGCAAAGGATACACAATTACATCTGTGAATGACCAATCTTCAGTTCGTCTTGATTTTGATGTTGACACCAAGACATGGAGTGTACTTTCAGATGGCAAAGAATATCCATTTATGACTTTTGTTGATGACACTCACGTAAAGATGATTACTCCTGAAGGTGATATGCAATTGGTGGAAATAAGCCAAGCCGGGCTTATGGCTTATCAGCAAATAGCATCTTCTAATCTTTTTGCTCAAAAATAATTTTATATTAGAAATATTTACATATAAAAAGTGCCGCTTGCAAACCAAGTGACACTTTTTTTATCCAATTTTTCAAATATTGAAGTATTAGCAGATGTTTTTAATAAATTTTTAGTAACTTTGCATATATAATACAATTTATCACAATATATTAGTAATTAGATTATTATCAATACAAGTAAATGAAAGTATTGAAATTTGGTGGCACTTCAGTTGGTAGTGCTCAAAGAATTAAAAATGTAGCTGAACTAATTTGTTCAAGAGGTAAAAATATTGTTGTTTTGTCAGCAATGGCAGGAACGACAAATACTCTTGTAGAAATATCAGAGTACTTAAAGTGCGGTAATATTGATGGAGCAAAAGAGACCCTTAATGGACTTCAACATAAGTATTCTTCTGTCTTTGAAGAACTCTTTAATGAAAGTGAACCGATATTCAAAGAACAAGCGATAGAAATGGTTATGAGTTGTTTCGGTACTATTAGAAATTACACTGAAACACCCTATTCTACTGCAGAAAAAACAATTCTTGCACAAGGTGAAAAGATTTCAACAGCTTTGATGTATTTTTACTTAAAGAGTAAAAATATCAATGTTGTATTGCTTGATGCACTTGATTTTATGAGAATAAATTCAAATTTAGAACCCGAAATTAGCTACATTAGAGACAGGCTTTCTCCATTACTTGCAAGATTTTCAGACGCTGACCTTGTTCTTACTCAAGGATATATTTGCAGAAATGCAAACGGTGGCATAGATAATTTACAACGTGGTGGAAGTGATTTAACGGCTTCACTTATTGGTGCAGCTATAAACGCTGATGAAATAGAAATTTGGACAGACATAGACGGAATGCATAATAATGACCCAAGGTACGTCAAGGAAACAAAACCGGTAAGCCATTTGCATTTTGAGGAAGCTGCAGAGTTAGCCTATTTTGGAGCGAAAATTCTACATCCGGCATGTGTCTTGCCTGCTAAATTAAACAATATTCCGGTTCGTTTGCTTAATACAATGCAGCCTGACGCTCCGGGAACAATAATTGATAATCGTTTTAATTCTTCACAAAGAGTAATCAAAGCTGTTGCTGCAAAAGATAATATTACGGCTATAAAAATCAAAAGTGGAAGAATGCTTCTTGCATATGGCTTCTTGCATAAGGTATTTGAAATTTTTGAGACATATAAAGTTCCAATAGATATGATTGCAACATCTGAAGTTGGCGTATCTGTTACTATAGACGATGATAGAAATCTGCAATCAATAATAGACGAACTAAAAAAGTTTGCTACTGTCACTGTTGATAAGGATATGGTAATCATATGCGTTGTAGGCGATTTGGTATGGCACAATAGCGGATTGGAAACTATTGCACTCGACGCAATGAGAGATATTCCCGTTAGAATGATTTCTTATGGCGGTTCAGACTACAATATTTCATTTTTGATTCGCAAACAAGACAAAATTGCGGCATTAAATTCTTTAAGTAAACATCTATTTCAATAACATATTATATTTACACATTCTACATGGAAACTCCTTACTATCAATATGATATTTCTCTCTTAAGAAAAACGTTAGAAACAATCAAGAAAGAAATTTGCGGTTACGATTATAAAGTTCATTATGCCATCAAAGCTAATTTTGATAACGTGATTCTTCAAGAGATTGCAAATGCAGGTTTTGGAGCGGATTGTGTCAGTATAGGAGAAATCCGTCATGCTATTTCATGCGGATTTTGTGCATCTAATATTGCATACGCCGGTGTCGGTAAGACAGACTATGAAATATTAGAAGCTATGAAATTGGGTATAGGTTGCTTTAATGTTGAATCCATTGAAGAGCTGAAGATTATTAGTGAAATCGCAAATTCAAATAATTACATTGCAAACGTTGCTTTAAGACTAAATCCAAACATTGATGCACATACGCATCACTATATAACAACAGGTCTTGCTGAAAATAAATTTGGAATTTCTCTAAATCTCTTAGATGAAGCACTTACCTTGGCAAAATCTCTACCGGGACTAAATATGAGAGGTTTGCATTTCCATATCGGTAGCCAAATTCTCACAATGGAGCCTTATGCCCTTTTATGTGAAAGAATAAAACCGATTCTTGAAAAAGCAATCAAAGGCTATGGATTAAAGATAGACTATGTAAATGTTGGAGGTGGATTAGGTATTGATTATGATAATCCTACTGTAAATCCGATTTCAGATTACAAAAGTTATTTTGATACTTTTAAGAAGAATCTTTCTTTACCGAGTGGCATCAGCTTGCACTTTGAATTAGGTCGTGCTATTGTTGCTCAATGTGGTTCACTAATCACAAAAGTGATTTATGTTAAACGTGGATTTGAAAAACAAATAGTAATAGTAGATGCAGGAATGAATAATCTTATCCGTCCTGCATTATATCAGGCGTATCACAAGATTGAAAATCTTTCTGCAAAATCTTCCGACAGGGCAATTTACGATGTCGTTGGCCCTATATGCGAATCAGCTGACACTTTTGCAGAAAATATTACATTGCCAATCACTTCAAGAGGTGATATTATAGCTATTCGTTCTGCCGGTGCGTATGGACAATCTATGTCTTCTCACTATAATATGAGAGAGGATGCACCTGTCAAATATATTAATAGTTGAAAATTCTATTACTTATTTCATAAAACAGAAATATACAGCTAACACGAGGCACACAAAGGCGGCAATATGATTCCAATGCAATTGTTCGCCTTTGAAAAAAATCATTGTGAAAAGGGTAAACACCACAAGTGTTATAACTTCTTGTATTACTTTTAGTTGTAATAGCGAGAAATATCCTCCGTTACCTATAAAACCAAAACGGTTTGCCGGCACTTGAAAAGCATATTCTGCAAGTGCCAACAGCCACGAAAAGAGTATCACAATGTACAGCGGTGTATTATTTGAAATGATATGTGCTTCTTGCAGTTTGACATGGCCGTACCATGCAAAAGTCATAAAAATATTTGAAACTACAAGGAGCAAAATTGTTAGCCAAGGTGACATAATGCAAATTTTTAGAAAATACTATAAATTAAAATTAAAGCTGTGGAAATACTACCTACTATAATCATAGGAGAGTAATATCTCATAGATAATATCGTATTATTATTTTTCAAAGATTCAGTCTCAATTTTGCTTGACAGAAATGATGATAAGTAGTACATTGATATTCCAACTATCACGCCAATAATGGCACCTACCGTCAAATCTCCAAAATAATGTACACCAAGATATAATCTTGTATAAGAATTTATGATTGCCCATAGCAAGATAAATAAAACAAATTTGGAGTCTTTAACAGTAAAACATAAGAATGATGCCAAAGCAAAAGAGTTGGAGGCATGGCATGAAGGAAATCCGTAACGTCCTCCTCTATAATTATTTACTATATGAATAAACTCCGATATCGGATTTTCCGGATTTGCGGGTCTTAAACGTTCAAAAAGCGGACGAAAAAAAGAACCGCATAATTGGTCAGTTATAACTATACTTATGATTAAACAAAACAAATAAATTAGCCCTGTTTTGACTTTGAATTTTCCGAATAATAATGGCAATATCATTGCATACATCGGAATCCAAATAAACTTTCCTGAGAAAGTAAACATAAAACTATCAAAAAAATCATTATGAAAGCCGTTAATATATTGTGTAATATAGCTATCAATAGCTATTAATGTATCCAGCATTACAAGTCCTCCAGATTATTATAAACAGTTTGTAAATATGACTTAGATTGGTTTAATAATTCATTAAATTTCCCTACCCCTTTTTCCACCTTTGAACTTTCCAGATTATATACAACAGATGCAGTATCCGTTATCATTCCCATATATTCCGGTTCTGTGAAAAACGCAAAATGAGGAGAAGATTTTGAAAGTAGATTCTTACTATAAATAAATTCTTTATGCTCAATATTTAGTGCAGACAAAATTGTGGAAACAATATCAGTTTGGCAGCCATATACTTCCATTATTGAATGCTTGAGTTGAAGTGCACCACCTGCAAAAATTAGTGGTATATGATGCCTTGAAGTAACATCGTCAATAATTTTAGGATATGCGCCATAATGGTCAGGTGTGATTATGACCAAAGATTTATCCCACTTACCTGTATTTTTTAAGTGATTAACAAAATCTCCGATACAACTATCTGTGTAAGCGAATGCATTTGCTCTATCATATTGCTCAGGATATTTGATTTTCAAATCCTTATGAAATGGCACCTGGAATGGTTCATGGCTACTTGAGGTTTGGATAACAGAAAAGTATTCTTTTTCATCATCTCTTTTATTTATGTCTTTCTTTAATCGAGAAAAAACCACATCATCATGTGCACCCCATTTACTTTGACGTTCTTTGAAAGAAAAGTCTTTATCTTTTATTACATATTCAAATCCTTGACTTACAAGGTAAGCAAGCATATTTGTGAAATTTATGTCTCCACCATAATAATATGAAAGTTCATATCCATTTACTTTAAGTGTTTTAGGTAGAGAGGGTAACTTTTCTGCTTTCTCTACATATTTCATCAAACTCGTATTAGGTTGTGACGGGAAACCGCTTAAAATCGCCGGGATTGCTCTATCTGTTCTGAAACTATTAGCATAGAAATTTGTAAACAATATCCCTTCGTTAGCAATACTATCCAATCTCATTGCTATATTTTCTCCGCCAAGACATGGCAGCAAGTGTGATGAAAAACTCTCTGCTATAATAAGATAAATATCGGGTCTGTTTTTATTTAATAATATAGTGTCATTATCGTTGCAATTATCAATCAATTCACTAAAAATCCTTTTTGCCTCATCTTCATCAAAGAATCTGTATTGAGATTTGAAATCACTTTGATGAGTTGCAGAATACATTAAACTGAACATCGGGTTAATGGCAACATGATTTAGCCTTGGATTTTGACTGAAATATGCACGACTTAAATTCATAGTTGAAACAGTAACTCCACCCCGAATTGGTATAAACAGCAATCCGGCAAATAACACGGAGATTATTGTCGCATAAATCTTTGTTTGTTTCTTTTCAATGGATATAGCAAGACTACCTAAGAATGCAACTTTAACAAGTAAATAATATAGAATTAAAGATAAAATAATTATACCAACCGGAGCTAATATCATTTCTATCACAGTTGCACTTGCCATTGCAGATGAAGGTGAAGTTAAAAAATAGAATATCGGTGTCATATCTAATCTGAATCCCCAATATCCATACAAGCCCAAATCAAGTATTGTGATAAATGAAATAATAACAGCAACTATCCCATAATAAGTGATTTCAATATTTTTAATATATCTTTTACTTGTCCAAATACAAATTGTGGATATAATTAGAGGTATAAGTACAAGGTATCCGGCCATACTTCCGTCAAGTGACTTTCCTGCCCAAAGTGCGGAAAATAAATCAGAAAATCCTGATTCACCTATTACAGAATTATATATAAAAAAGAAAAAAATTCTTTGTGCTATAAATATTGCGATAAAAAGCAAATATAATATTGATATTTTCTTTATTACTTGTCCCATTTATATTTTGACCTTATTTTTGCAAAATTACGCACAATTTTTCAGTGCTACAAATTTTGTTGATTTAATGAGTTATATAATTGTTTGATTTTTTGTTTTTTTTCTCTACCTTTGTGCAAAAATATCCGGAAATGGAAGCAATATTATTAGGATTACTAATTCCCTTTATTGGCACTACTTTAGGTGCTGCAATGGTTTTTCTGATTAAAAAAGAAATTCCTATACTTTTACAAAAGAGTCTTTTGGGCTTTGCATCCGGGGTAATGATAGCTGCAGCTGTTTGGTCACTGCTTATTCCTGCTATGGAATTAACGGGAAAGGAAGGATTTATTTCTGTTATGCCGGCAGTTGTCGGTTTTTTACTTGGAATAGCTTTTCTGTTAATATTAGACTACACTACTCCACATCAACATATAAATGAAGATGAATCAGAAGGTCCAAAAAGTAATTTTTCACAAACCACTAAACTTGCTTTAGCAGTAACTCTCCATAATATACCGGAAGGAATGGCAGTTGGAGTTACATTTGCCTCATTTATTTCCGGAGATTTGGTTACTTTTTCTTCTGCAATAGCATTAACTATTGGTATTGCAATTCAAAACATACCTGAAGGAGCCATTGTCTCAATACCTTTTAGAGCTGCAGGTAATACACGCACAAAGTCTTTCATTATTGGTACACTTAGTGGAATTGTAGAGCCTATTGCTGCAATAATTACTATTTATATTGCTTCTCTTATTGAATCCGCACTATCATACCTACTCTCATTTGCTGCAGGTGCTATGCTTTACGTTGTAGTTGAAGAACTTATACCGGAATCGGCAAAAGGCAAACATTCAAATTTATCTACAATAGGTTTTGCTATAGGCTTCTCACTAATGATGATTTTAGACGTTACATTATGATGAAAAAAAAGATACTTGTCAGGACTTCAACTGTTGCTTCCACTTTGACGGTTTTCTGTTTTGAACAAATAAAAAGACTGTCGAAAAAATACGATGTTCACATCATTACATCGCCTGATTCTGAACTTAAAAAATTTAGTAATATTAAAGGTGTAACTGTTCATACAGTTGAAATGCAGAGACACATATCTCCTTTTAAAGACTTAGTCAGTCTATATAAAATAACTTCTTTAATAAAAGAGATAAAACCGGATATTGTACATAGTATTACTCCTAAAGCAGGACTTTTAAGTATGTTTGCTTCAAAAATTGTAGGTGTTAAATATCGTATTCATACTTTTACCGGTCTTGTTTGGCCTACATCATTCGGATTAAAGAGAAAATTGCTCGTTTTTACGGACAAAATTCTTTGCAAATGTGCTACTCACATTATTCCGGAGAGTTTTAGCGTGAAACAAGCTATGCAAGATGGGCTGATTACGAAAAAGGAACTAATAATTTTGGGAAATGGAGGTCTAAGGGGTGTTAATACTCAATATTATAATATAAACTCTGATTTTTCAAATTATAAGGATAATAGACTTAAAGATTTTGTTTATATATTTATCGGCAGATTAGTTGGAGATAAAGGTGTAAATGAACTTATAGAATCCTTTAATAATATATCAAAATACTATAATGATGTTTCACTTCTTCTTATTGGGAACAGAGAAGATAATCTTGACCCTTTAGATGATAATACTATTTCAATTATAAAAAATAATCCGGATATTATCGAGATTGGACAAGTTGCTGATGTACGCCCATATATTGCAGCATCTAATGTTCTACTTTTGCCAAG
>SAMEA3663271__coassemble_157_pt1 | contig 33803 bp, 31 predicted proteins | sample SAMEA3663271__metabat2_low_PE_018 | metagenome-assembled genome bin SAMEA3663271 (sample SAMEA3663271) | pig gut metagenome | biome: pig gut; feature: pig-associated habitat; material: faeces | place: China | collected 2013
GCGGAAGCCAACGCAAGTTCACCTATTTCCGTCAGAGAAGCAGGCAGAGCGATAGACTTTGCCGTGATGCCGAAAAGGGAATAACTCTGAAGCACATTTGCCGGAGAACTATAGTTACCATTACGCAGAGCCTTGCCTTCGTATGCCACGATTGATGCTCCGGAAATATCCAGGCTCTCCAGTTTTGTCATTTCAGACGCTATAAAATCAAGGTCTGATGCATCAATGCTACCGGTGACAGTGAGCGACGTCTCCTGAGTATTTTCGCCTACAAGTGCAGAAAGACCTCCGGGCGTGGATTCAACAGCCATTGCGGAGCAGGTCACTGCTGTAGCGGCGGAAAAAAGTATAAAGAAGATTTTTTTCATAAATCTTGTGTTTTGTTTTTTACCGAAAAATGCTTCAATTTCAAAGCACACAATGCCTGAAACGTAAGTGCATAATTATCAATCTGCAAAGTTACAATTTTTTATCGGATTATTCTCTGAATAAACACCATAATAATTGTTAACTTGCAAGATATTTGCAGAAATTTTTCACAAGAAAAGTAAACGAGCGGCATTTCGGGCTACAATCTGCTGCAGCTCTTCCGGTGCCTGATTGCGGACAGCGGCAATAGTGGAAATGATTTGCGAAATGGAATAGCCTGAAGTGTCCGTTTCAAGGAGAAGACGCTCGGAAGGAATGGCACGGACTGCATCGGGATTAAAACGCTCACCTATAGAAAGATAAAAGCCGGCACGGAGAAGTTGCTCCGCAAGGGTTTCCTTGCCGCGAAAACCGTGAATAATCCACGGCATCTCCGGGCAAAATGTCTTTTTTATGGGAATAAGCAAATCTGCGGTTTTTACGGAATGAATCACGAGCGGCAGACGGTGTTTTTCGCTCAACTGTGCCTGAACCATAAAAATCCGCTTTTGAATCTCTAAATCCGCCCCGCGGACACGGTCCAAACCACACTCCCCTATTGCCACTACCCTTTTGTCTGCCAAACAACTCTCCAGAATCACAAAATCCATGGCATTAAACTCTTTCCACGGGTGAATACCCACAGAAATAAATCCCTCACCCTGAGGAATTTCCTCCTCCACGGAAAAGGAAGTTACCGCTCCCGTGGAAATTTCTCCGTGATGATGAAAATCGAGTATCATGGCACAGGGTCATAACCGCTACCACCCCAGGGGTGACAACGACAAATACGTTTTATGGCAAGCCAAAGTCCTTTTATGGGTCCGTATTTGCGAAGTGCCTCTATTGCATATTGGCTGCATGTGGGAGTATATCTGCAGGAAGCAGGAAAAAGCGGAGAAATACACAATTGATAAAACCGTATCGGCAAAATCAGGATTGCACTGAAGAGTCTTGAGAGCATTGCTGAGCAATTTTGCTTAATATCTTTACCATAGCCCTATTTATCTGCTTATAGTCCGTAATTTTATCAGCAATATAGACAAAAGCCATATCAATGGGCAGCGATACATCACCCAAAAACTCACTGCGATTCAGGCGGTAAGCTTCACGGATTCTTCTTCGCAGAAGTACGCGGTCCACTGCGTGGCGAATTTTTCTGCGAGGTACGGAAATAAGGAATTTGGGGGTGTGAACGTCAGCCTTACGTTTATCGTTCACCCTCCATACAATACGCAAAGGATATGCAAGGGCGGCTTTAGAGTCACCGTCACGCATAAACAGTGCGTCAATAGCTATGGTTGAGCAAAGTTTATGAGCCTTGTTCAGCCCGAAAGGTTTCATGAGTTGTGCTCCGTAAGATAAGCGTCAAGGGCTGCTGTCATAGACGGAGTTTTGGGGTTTGGAGCCTGAAAATCAAGGCGTAAACCGGCATCCTCCACTGCCTTTGCCGTGGAATTGCCAAATGCTCCAATCTTGATATCTCCCTGGTTAAATTCCGGGAAGTTTTTCAGTAGAGAGTCAATACCTGCAGGACTGAAGAAAAGAAGCATATCATAGTCAAAAGCCTCTTCCGGAGTGAAATCATTGCTCACTGTGCGGTACATCACAGCCTTTTCGTACTTTATCTTCGTATTATCCAGCGGACAAGCCTCGTCTTTATGCACGTCGCTGACTGCATAAATATAGTTATCCTTGCAGTGTTTGTTCATATATTGAACCAAAACAGGGTCGTCAAGTTTACCTGTAGTACCGTGGAAAATTTTACGTTTACGGTAAATGGTGTATTTTTGCAGGTAAAGAGCTATGGACTCTGTGGTGCAGAAATATTTCATAGTTTCCGGGACAGCATACCTCATTTCTTCACAGATATGAAAAAAACTGTCTATTGCAGCCTTTGCCGTAAATATCACTGCCGTACATTCCGGAATTGATATTTTTTGCTGGCGAAATTCCTTAGCAGACAATCTTTCCACCTTGATAAAAGGACGGAACACAACCTCAACGTTATGTCGCTGTGCGATATCGTAGTAAGGCGACTTATCGTTTGACGGTTTCGGTTGGGATACTAAAATTTTCTTTACGCTCACTTTGCTAAAATCTTTTGATTTTTGTTAACAAATCATCTACACAAAAGTTGCACTTCTGCGTAGATTACTATCAAAGGTATTATTTCAAGAGTGCAAAGGTACAAAATAAAATAAAGCAAAGAGTAAATTTCGTCAAAAAAAATTCTAAAACCTTTCACGATAAACAGCATTTTTACGCCTAAAAATAAGCATAATGCAGTGATTATCATTGCATTAGTGAGCGGAGGGTAAAAAATGGCTATCAGTGTGGGGAAAATCAGTAAAAGCGAACTGACAGACGAAGAAATGTTGTAGCCTCTCAGCCAAAGTTTTGTTGCCTCCTTGTCCGCAAACACTGCTCCCACCACAAAGTAAGCAGAAACCTGAAAGGCGTAAAGCCCTGCGGTCATAAGGGCTGTTTTGCCGAGTGCACCACAGAAAATGCCCTCAAAACCATAGTGAGAACGGAAATGGAGATACAACAGAATAGCCTGACATACACACAGTTGCAAAACAAGTACGAAAGAGGCTCGGAGTTCATTCGCCGTGTGGTCGTCAAAAGCATTTGTACGACGACGAACGCCTATCAAGTCTTCACGGATATTTTTGAACATTCTGCTGCAGTGGTGATAGTTCAGCAAAACCGCCACTATGAATGTCAGCAATATTGCGGTGAGAGGATAGCTGTCGCCCGGCGAGGAATTTCGCTCTACCGGGGCTTCGCCCTGAAGATAGCCTATTCTGCCGGTTGCACACAACTGAGCGTCTTCCACAGACGACGGTGCGTCCATGAAAGAACACTTGTGTATGCAAAAGGATATAGGTTCTACCTCCATTTTTATTTCTGTAATATACGGAGACTGCCTTAAAAAGCGGATTTTTAGAAATTCAGCCTATCTGAGATTTATCAGAAACTTATCTCCTGACCTGCCTTGAGTTCACCGTCTTCCACTTCTGAACCATCTGCAACCTGCTCTTTAGCCATAGCCTTGAATTTGTCCACGATGGTTTTATCTCTGTTATAAGCCGGGTATTGCTCCAGGAGTTCAAGGATAGATTCATCGTCTATTTGCTGCGGAGTAAGGATAAAGAAACGCTGACGTTCTGCCTTAAATCTCTGAGTGGCATCTTTACCATAGGTCTCAATTATTTTCTGCTCCAGGCCTTCGTTTTGCTGTGATTCCTGTTCTGCTTCTTTATTATCAGCCGTATTCTCTTCACTCGATTCATATTCGCCGTTTTGGTTGGAAGCAAAGCCCGCAGCGAGGACGGAAACCTTTATTTCTTCGTTAAGCGTATCGTCTTGATAAACACCCCAGATGTAAGTCTTGTTTTGAGTGAAATTGCTCATAAACTGTGTGAGTTGGTTCACTTCCTGCATCTTGAACGGGCGTTTGGAATTTTTGTTGAAGTGGATACAGATAAGAATACGCTTTGCAGTGAAAATACTCTTGTTTTTGAGTAGCGGAGAGTTCAGAGAATTGTTTATAGCCTCCGTGATTCTGTTGTCTCCCACTCCAAAGCCTGTGGAAATAATTGCAGTACCACCGTTACGCAGAGTGGTGCAAACGTCTTGCAAGTCACAGTTTATGTAACCCTGCATGTTAATCAAGTCCGAAATACTTTTTGCCGCATTGCAGAGTGTTTCGTCTGCCTTATGGAAAGCGTTCATAAAGTCAAGGTCCGGATAAATTTCAATAAGACGCTCATTGTTCACAACAAGCATCACATCGACATATTTGCTCATTTCTTCCGCACCTGCAAGTGCCGACTTTATTTTCTCAAAGCCTTCAAAGAGGAACGGAATAGTGACAATACCCACAGTGAGTATGCCTCGAGCCCTGGCAATACGTGCCACAACAGGAGATGCACCCGTTCCTGTTCCTCCACCCATACCGGCTGTGATGAACACAACCTTTGTGGAATCGTTGAAAAGGGCATCAATGGCTTCAGCACTTTCTTCCGCTGCCTCACGAGCCTTATCCGCTATTGCACCTGCACCATTACCGCCACAAGTTTTGGGACCGAGGAGCACCTGTGTAGGCACGTTGGAGCCTTGCAGAGCCTGACGGTCCGTATTCGCAATGGCAAAGGTAATATCCTTGTAGCCTTGACTATACATATAGTTTACGGCATTGCAACCACCGCCACCAACACCAAGCACTTTTATCTGCACGGGAGCCGGTTGATTCTTATTGCTGCTGAACACATTCGTGTTTCCTATATCTTCTATTGTCATGATTCAAAAGTTTTTAAGTGCTTAAAAAATGATGTTGTTTTAGTCCTCCGAGTCGTTTTCCGAGAGCAAATCTTTAAGTTTTTCCAAAAGCGACTTTGTGGTTGAATTGCGAGGTTTTTCAGGTTTTTCTTCTTCTTCCTCGTCAAGGGGCACTTTTTCTTCTTCCCCAATTCTGGACTTATCGTTTTGGTCGTCGGCAGGTTTTTCTTCCGGCACGGCAAGCATATTTGTTTTTGCTTTTAGTTTTTCCGCATGAGCAAGAAGTGCAATGATATCCACCTGGTCTGACGGACGGACTGTTTTATCGCATATTTCAATATCTGCGGCAGGTTCTGCTGTACGGATTTTCAGCCCTGTCTGCTGGCTGAGCAGAGAGTTGAATCCCACAAGTTTTGCACCACCGCCGGTGATTATTATTCCGCAAGGCAATTCTTCCGCATTAAGTCCGGCATAAGAGAGTTGCTCGTTAATATTCGCAACTATTTCACTTGCACGAGCGTAAATATAATTGTTTACTTCCTCATTTTCAGAATTTGAAGCCTTTTGTTCCGGGTCTATGTTACCAACGGCTTTTTTGAGGTCTTCCGCAGTGCTTTCCAGGCAAGAGCGGAGAATCATAATGTCGCGAGTGATATTTCGCGAGCCTAAAGGCAGAGTTACAAGATAACGCAGTCTTTCGTTTTTATATATGGAAACAGTGGTGGTTTCCGCACCAAAGTCCACAAGCATACACCCGAGTTTTTTCTCTTCGTCTGTCAGAACGTGGCTTGCGAGAGCTATTGGGAGAATGGGATATTTCTGTACTTGGAGCACGTTTTCTTCATCAGAAGGCTGATTTTCAAAAACTCTCGACAAGTTTATTTTAAGTTGCGGATTGCAGTACACAACATTCATAGAAGCACTGATAGTGCGGCAGAAAACGCCCACAGGGTTCTGCTGCAAAGTACCGTCAACCACAAAGTCACGCAGAAGCACCTTCACCACTTCCTTTTCTTTTACACCTTCTTCGCCTATCTCACGACGAATGTCGCGGATTATTTCTTCCGTCACTTTAGTCTCTTCCGCAAACTTCTTTTCCGCAGATTTCACAGTGGAGCGTAATGTGTGTCCGGAAAGTGAAATAAGTGCCGTTTTAATCTTGTTTGGAGCAATTTTCGGATTTTCCTCCAGCTTGCGGCGGATAGATGTGATGTGAGAATAAACGTCTGCCGGCTTTCTTACACAACCGTAGTGAACGATATCGTTCGCACGCTCTTCCTCTATTGCTATCACAGACATTTTGCCTGTCACAGAATCCACCGAGGCAACGGCTCCCTTAATCTTGGAGCTTGCAATTTCAAATACTGCAATATATCTTGTTTCTGACATAATTGTGGTGTATTATTATATTATTTTTTTTATTGTATTCAGATGCGTTGTTGTTTTTCAAGATTTTGTTTCTTTTTTATTTGTCTTTTTATTTTTCTTGATAATTCCGGTTTCACCTTCCGGAAGCGGTACTACACCTTCTTCCATTTCGCCTTCCATTTCCGTGGAATCCGACTGAGCGGTAATTATCGGGATAGGACTTGCCTTTTTGCGTTTTGTGGCAACCACCTGACATTCCCATTTAAGGGAAATGGTGTCGTAATACTCCCAGCCTTTTTTCTTCATGATAGCGGAATAAAAGCAGTTAAGGCGTCTTATTTTGTTTTCCAGATTTGTTGCCTTGCCAAGGTTTATCACATGGTTTGAAATCATGGGCACGGCAATGATATCACCATTACGGGCCACACTGAAAGACGTGAAATAGTTGTCGTAGTCCTTATTGCTTTTTACAAAGTCCAGGAGCGGCAAATATTCACGCATTTGCTCGGCACTGTCCAAGTGAGCAATGAGAACGGGAACGTCTGCACGGAAAGCATAGTCTGCAATAAGGCGTTTTCCGTCACGGTTCACGTAGTACGATTCACCGCGGTCTATAAGTCTTGCCACAGGCTGCATTGCCTGAATATCCACGCTGATATATACAGAGTCACCACTGTATTTCCTCACCACGTTTGCCCATTCAATGTTGTCAAACTTGTTGAGGTGGCTTTCAATAGTGTCCAAATCAATGCTGTAAACAGGCACTCCTGCGGTGTAAGAACACACTTCACGGATTCTGTTCAGTGCATCTTCCGCTTTCACAAAACGGTTTTCCGGCTCAACGAGGTGAATTTTCACACCTACGGAGCGGTCCTGAGCGGCCTTAATGTCGCACAAGGTAATACCCACTGCCAGGTACGCTGTCAGGAGTATTGAAAGAACCATATATATAATAGCCTTGCGAGACATAATCGTTTATCAGAAAAATGCTTTTATTTGTCTTTATTTTTGGCATTTGCCACAATTTCCGGCAGCAGATTCACCATATCACCGGCACCTGCCGTCAATAGGACTTCAAAGTTACAATTTTTTATCGTATCTATCAAATCCGACTTGACTATCAAGCGTTTTTGCGGTGCTTTTATTTCGTCAAAAATGATTTTTGAAGTCACTCCGGGGATAGGTTCTTCTCTTGCGGGGTAAATATCCAAGAGGATAACCTCGTCGGCAAGCGAAAGGGCCTGAGCAAACTGCGGAGCAAAGTCACGAGTGCGTGTATAGAGGTGCGGCTGGAAAGCCACAGTGAGTTTTCTATCCGGATAAAGTGCTTTTACAGAGGATATTGAGGCTTTAAGTTCGTCAGGGTGATGTGCATAGTCGTCTATTATCACACGTCCGTTTGCACCGGGTTCTTTGAGGTAAAATTCAAAGCGACGTTCCGGTCCCATAAAGGTAGCCAAAGCCTTTTTTGCAGCCTCCGGGTCAAATTCTTTCAGGCGTGAGCAAGCAGCCACTGCGGCAATTGCATTTTCAATGTTTATTTCCACCGGAACACCGAGGTTTACGTCTTTTATCACCATTTCCGGTGTGACAATATCAAACACTATTTCTCCGTTTCCGCGGCGGATATTTTCCGCATGGAAATCACCCTCATCACGAGAGTAAGTAAACACTTTGACTCCTTGCTGCTGACGCGGTTTCATCTTCAGTCCCGTGTGGATAATCAGGTAGCCGTCTTTTGCTATCAGTTCCGTGAAATGCGAGAAACTTTCCAAGTATGCCTCCTCCGTGCCATAAATGTCCAGGTGGTCCGGGTCTGTTGCCGTCACCACGGCTATATATGGCGAAAGATGGTGAAAAGAGCGGTCAAATTCATCTGCTTCTATCACGGAATACGGTGATTTCGCATTGAGAATAAAATTGCTGCCATAGTTTCTCAGCACACCGCCAAGAAAAGCATTGCAACCTGCTTCCGGAGTGCAAGTGAGGATATGTGCAGCCATAGAAGAAGTGGTGGTTTTTCCATGAGTGCCGGAAAAGCAGAGACTGCGTGAATTTCTTGTCACCTCACCCAGAACAGCGGCACGTTTCACAACATCAAAGCCGCCTTTGCGGAAAAATTGCAGTCCGCGGTGTTCTTCCGGTATAGCCGGAGTGTAAACCACAAGGGTATCTTCCGGATTGCGGAAATCCGCCGGGATAAGTTCCGGGTCATCGTCAAAAAATATTTTCACTCCTTCTTTTTCAAGTGCTGAGGTGAGTGGAGTGGCTGTCTTGTCGTAGCCTGCAATTTTGCAGCCCAATGAGAGGAAATAGCGTTCCAGTGCCGCCATTCCTATTCCTCCTGCTCCTATGAAATATAATTTGCTTTTCATTGCTTTTTATTACCTTCTTGAACTTCTACTTCAAAAATAACACATACATAAAGGGAGTAAGAAAAACAGTTCAATCCCCTTTACTTTTAAGTAAATTATTTTTATTATATTTAGGTACTTTGAATTTATTATATTTGGGTACTTCAAATTTATTATATTTGGGTACTTCAAATTTATCATATTTGGGTACTTTGAATTTATCACAGTTATCCAAATTACTTCCAATAAATATTAATATTCTTGCTATAATAATATTAATAATAATTCCTACTATAAGAATCCACATATGTCGGTAATGTTATTTATAATTTAAAGGGTTTTCCTCCTAAAGCGTTAAAGACTTAAAAATCAGGTAGGTATTTATGCATGAAATTTCCAGTATTAAATATATTTGCTGTTCTATAATAGTCTTTAATCGGTTTATAACTATTTATTTGCCTAAATCCTTACTTGCGAGATGCCAAAATTTCATACACTTTCTCCACAATTTTTTCTGCCGCTCCCGGGAGAGCCATTTTGCGAGCATTTTCTGCGAGAGTCTGCCTTTTCTTTTCGTCGGCAAGGAGTGCCAAGACTTCTTTTGCAAGGCATTTTTCACAGTCGGCATCGAGCACCATAACTGCGGCATCACGTTCTGCCAGTGCCTGTGCATTTTTTCTCTGGTGGTCCTCCGCCACGTTTGGCGAGGGAACGAGCACAGACGGCATACCCACAAGTTGTATTTCCGAAATCGTGCTTGCTCCGGCACGAGAAATCATCACGTCCGCAGCCCTGTAAGCAAGGTCCATACGGCTAATGAATGCCATTGCGGTGACGTTTTCCTTGCCGCTCACTTCGTCTATACACTCTTTAGCATAGAGTTTGCCCGTCTGCCACAGCAGTGACGCTCCGGCTTCCAAAATTTGCGGATAAATCTTCTTTATTGTGTCATTGACAGTTCTTGCACCAAGACTGCCCCCAACGGAAAGCACAAGCGGACGATTCGGGTCAAATCCGAGTTCGCGTTTTGCTTCCTCCTTGGAAACTTCAGAGTTCACAATGTTTGCTCTGACGGGGTTTCCTGTGAGAACTATTTTATCTGCCGGGAAAAATTTCTCCATTCCCTCGTAAGCCACACAGATAGCGTCTGCACCCTCTGCGAGGAGTTTGTTTGTCTTTCCGGCGTATGAATTTTGCTCCTGAATAAGTGTGGGAATACCCAATTTTTGAGCCTCTTTGAGTGTAGGTCCGCTGGCATAGCCGCCCACTCCTATCACAATATCCGGTTTGAAGTCAAGAATGATATTTCTTGCCTTTTTCATGCTCTTGAAGAGTTTCCATAGCACTTTTATATTGCGGAAAATATTTTTGCGGTCAAATCCCATAACAGGCAAGCCGTAAATAGGATAACCGGCTTCCGGGACGCGTGTCATTTCCATTCTTCCCTCCGCTCCCACAAAAATGATGTCTGTGCTGCTCTTTTCCGTGCGTCGCAGTTCATTTGCTATGGAAATGGCAGGAAAAATGTGTCCGCCGGTACCTCCGCCACTTATTATTACTTTCATTATATCTTTATAAATTTGTAATTACTTTTATCGTAAATCATTATCACTTTATCATACCCGGATTTTCCGCCTGCATATCTTCCGGCAAATGTTCTTTTTCTTCCGCATTTTCTTCTTTCTTGGAAGACATTGCGGCAGTACGGCTCACGCTCAGCATAATGCCAAATGCAAACGAAGTTACTAGAATAGACGTTCCTCCTTTTGATATCATTGGCAACGGCTGACCGGAAACAGGGAAAAATCCGGTGTTGATGCCAATATGGAACAGAGCTTCAAACACTATAAACACTGCCATTCCGATAATCATCATTGCCGGATATGCACGGCGGCAGCGTGACGCTATTCGCCCGGCACGGAATAGAATGGAGAGATATATCACCAGCAGTACCACTCCTCCGGCAAATCCCCAGTCTTCCACCACTATAGAGTAAATATAGTCTATATTCGGCAGGGGCAATCGGGATACCTCGCGTGAGTTGCCCGGTCCGTTGCCTATCACTCCGCCATGTGCCTGAGCCATACGGGAATAAACCACTTGGCGGTTTTCGTCATTGATAGGTTGCTTGTAAAGTGGTACAGTATCATTCAACCATCTATCCAGTCGTGCCTGCCAAGTGTTTGAGCGACCGAAAATGCCTTCTTTGCCTTCCCGGGCTTCTGCTGTTTGTGGCTGTGCTTCTTCTGCCGATGCTGCCTGAACCACTTCCGTGGTCTGCTCTTTATTGTCTTTTGAACCATTGCTCTTGATAAGGGAATGGATAAAAAGCACTCCCACACCTATCATTAAATAAACCACCAGCAACAGTCCCAAATGCTTCCAACGTATGCCGCCAAGAAACATCATTGTCATGGATATCGCCATTAGTAGAACCGTATTTGTTAGTCCCTGAGTGATAAGCAATCCGCCAAAAACAGTTACCCAAAAGGCTATGAATAACACTCCATTTTTAGACAGTTTTTTGTATTCGTCTTGCGATTTTGATGCAACAAGTGCTATCACCGCAACGGCTGAAAGTTTTATAAATTCCGAAGATTGCAATTGGAAACCTAAAATTTCTATTGAGCGAACGGCATCGTTTGCACCAAAGCCAAAGAGAAATACGGCTATAGCAAGTAAAATACTTGATAATACCATTAGCGGCGTAAGTGGCAGCAAATGGCGATAATTAAGTCGCGAGGTGGCAAAAGCAACCGCTATTCCCATAGCAAGCGTAATAGAATGCCTGATAATGGGACCGAAAATATTGTTCGGACTCACCTCCGGAGACGATGCACTGCTCACCTCTATTATAGAAATGAAAACAAGGGCCAAATATGCTCCCCAAATGTACTTGTCCGCAGGACGTGAAAATGGAGCGTCGCTCTGAGTGTTTGTATTTTCTGTTGCTGTTGCCATAAAAAATAATGCTTAAAGTGCTTTTACCGCGTCTTTGAATTGGCATCCGCGGTCCTCATAGCTCTTGAAAAGGTCAAAACTTGCACAGCATGGTGAGAGAAGTACGGTGTCGCCCTCAGACGCAGCATTTTTGCAAGCCGCAACTGCATCTGCAAGTGAATGAGTGTCTATCACTTCCACTGTTTCGCTAAAGAAATCCACAATTTTCTTGTTGTCCTTGCCCATTGCCACGATAGTTTTCACTCTCTCTTTCACGAGGGGCAAAATCTCCGTATAGTCATTGCCTTTGTCTTTGCCACCAAGGATAAGGACTGTGGTTTTGCTCTTGGGCATACTCTCCAGAGCATACCAGCAGGAATTTACGTTTGTGGCTTTGGAATCGTTTATGTAGCGAACTCCGTCCACGTCTTTTACGTATTCCAAGCGGTGTTCCACTCCGGCAAAGTCTGAAAGTGAACGGCGAATATCTTCCTTTTTCACGTCCAACAGACAGCCGGAAAGACCTGCCGCCATTGAGTTGAAAAGGTTATGCAATCCGGTGAGAGCAAGGTCCGCACGCGGCATTTTGAATGATGTTTCCGGAGTGTTTAATATAAGTTCCTCGTCATCGTCCACGTAAGCGGCACTGCCGGCGTGGCTGTGTTCCGCAAACGGGTAGAGGTGTGCTTCCGTAGTTATGTGCTTAAACTGGTCAGTAATCACAGGGTCGTCCTGCCAGTAGATAATGGCGTCCTGTGATGTCATATTGTTTATAATTCTGAATTTAGCCTTTACGTAGTTTTGCATCTGATAGTCGTAGCGGTCCAAATGGTCCGGCGTGATGTTCATAAGCACAGCCACGTTAGCCTTGAATTGATACATATTTTCAAGTTGGAAACTGCTGAGTTCTATCACATAAACGTCGTGTTTCTCCGTTGCAACCTGGTATGCGAGCGAGCGTCCCACATTTCCTGCAAGTCCCACGTTTACACCTGCCTCGGAAAGAATATGATAAGTGAGGAGAGTGGTGGTGGTTTTGCCGTTGCTACCGGTGATACAAACCATTTTGGCGTCTGTGTAACGTCCGGCAAATTCAATTTCTGAAATCACCGGGATATTTTTCTCCGCAATTTTTCGCATAATGGGAGAAGTGGGCGGAATACCCGGACTTTTTATCACTTCATCTGCATTAAGGATAAGTTCTTCCGTATGCTTTCCTTCCTCGTAAGGAATTTCGTATTTTTCCAGCATATCGCGGTATTTCTGCGATATTGCTCCGAAATCGCTTAAAAACAAATCAAAACCTTTCTCCTTGGCAAGAACGGCTGCTCCTACGCCGCTTTCTCCGCCGCCAAGGATTACTATACGTCTTTTATTACCTTCTGTAGCCATTGTAATCTGTTTTTTATTGTCTTTATTCTCTGTTTTTATTCCCTTAAATCTATTTTTACCTTATTTTCAGCGTTACAAACGTCATAACGGCAAGAATTATGCCAATAATCCAAAAGCGAACCACAATCTTGGATTCCGGCACGGCTTGAAGCGGTTTCTGGATAAGTGCGTCTATTCCGCTGTTTCCGGGCTTCTGGAAATGGTGGTGGAGTGGGGTCATCTTGAAAACTCGCTTCCCTTCACCGAATTTTTTCTTGGTAAACTTGAAGTATGCAACCTGAATCATCACGGAGATGTCTTCCACAAAGAAAATGGCACACAGCAGTGGTATGAGCAGTTCTTTGTGAATTAAAATAGCAAATACGGCTATCACACCACCAAGCGTGAGACTGCCGGTGTCGCCCATAAACACTTGTGCCGGAAACGCATTGTACCAGAGAAAACCTATGAGTGCTCCTATAAATGCTGCCATGTACACCACAAGTTCCGCTGAACCGGGAACATACATTATATTCAGATAGCCGGAATAGATAAAGTTGCCGCCCAAGTATGCCATAATGGCAAGTGCCACACCTATAATGGCAGACGTGCCGGTTGCAAGTCCGTCAAGTCCGTCTGTAAGATTTGCACCATTTGAAGTGGCGGTAACAACTATTATAGTCACCAAAATAAAGAGTATCCACCCTGCCGTTTCTCCATAGTCTCCGAGCCATGAGGTGAGACTTGTATAGTCAAAGTTGTTGTCTTTTACGAATGGGATTGTAGTGATTGGTGCCTTTATGCTTTCAGCCTCGTAGCCGGCAGAAACAGCAGTCTGCGTAACACGTTGAACTACAGTCACATTCTCGCTTACCACCATATCGTCGTTGAGGTACATTGTAAGACCTACAATCAGTCCGAGCCCCACCTGTCCCACAATTTTGAACTTGCCTTTAAGTCCGTCTTTGTTGTGTCGGCTCACCTTGATGTAATCGTCAAGAAAACCTATGGCACCAAGCCAGATTGTAGCAAATATCATAAGTTGCATATATGTGCTGGTGAGGTCGCCCAGGAGCAAACATGGCACAAGAATAGACACTATGATTATCACACCTCCCATTGTAGGCGTGCCTTGTTTCTTCATTTGCCCTTCCAGGTTCAGATTACGGATTATTTCGCCAACCTGCATTTTCTGCAACTTGCGGATTATTTTTTTACCTATAAAAATGGCTATCAAGAGCGACAGCACAAGTGCAGCACCGGAGCGGAACGTAATGTATCCCATAAGTCGGGAACCCGGGAAATCCAGCCCATAGAGATAGTCAAACAGATGATATAGCATTTCTTTTTACTTTGATTTTCGTTTATAAATCTTTTTTACCTGAATATTATCACTATTTCGTGTCTTTTTCCAATTCAAAAATGTCGCGGATAACTTCGCGGTCGTCAAAATGGAATTTGACACCATTAACGTCTTGATACGTTTCATGTCCCTTGCCTGCCACAAGTACCACGTCACCTCGCTGAGCAAGCACCGTTGCCACTCGGATTGCCTCTTTTCTGTCTGTGACAGTGAGTGTCTTTTGGCGTAACTGGTGTGTATCCAGTCCCGCTTCCATATCTGCCAAGATAGCCTTGGGGTCTTCCGTACGGGGGTTGTCGGAGGTGAGAATAAGCCTGTCGCTGAGCCTTGCAGCCTCGTGTGCCATTATGGGGCGTTTACCTTTGTCACGGTCGCCGCCTGCACCTACAACGGTGATGATTCTGCCTGTGTTTCCTATCACTTCGCGGATTGTGGTGATGACGTTAGTCACTGCGTCCGGCGTGTGAGCATAATCCACAATGGCTGTGTAGCCTATCACCGGCGAGCGGAATGTCTGAAATCGTCCTGCCACAGGCACGAGTTTACTCATATTCAACAGCACTTTTTCATCACTCCAGCCAAGGAGGAGAGAAATGCCGTAAAGTGCAGTGAGATTGTAAGCATTGAAACGACCTGTAAACATCACCTCCACTTCTCGGCGATTAAAGGTGATAAGTGTGCCGTCAAGTCGTTGCTCAAGTATTCTGCCATTATAGTCACCGAGTTTCTGGAGAGAATACGTATGCTTGGATGCCGCTGTGTTTTGGAGCATTACCAGTCCCACTTTGTCGTCCAGGTTTGTGAGTGCAAATGCGTCTTTTTCAAGGTTGTCGAAGAAAGACTTTTTGGCTGCGAGGTATGCGTCAACGGTTTTGTGATAGTCCAAGTGGTCACGAGTGAGGTTGGTGAACACTCCTCCGGCAAATTTCAACCCTGCTATTCTGTGCTGGTGTGCCGCATGGCTGCTAACTTCCATAGCCGCGTATTCACAGCCCGCATCTACCATACGCTTTAGCAAACCGTTCAGTTCTATCGGGTCCGGAGTAGTATGCGTGGCTGCAACTTGTTCTGTATCAATATAGTTCACAACCGTTGAGAGCAGTCCTGCCTTGTAGCCGCAGAGACGTGCCATTTCATAGACAAGTGTTGCGATAGTGGTTTTGCCGTTTGTTCCCGTCACACCCACGAGTTTAAGTTTGCGTGAAGGGTTATCGTACCATTCAGAGGCTATCACGCCAAGTGCAACGGCACTGTTTTCCACAGTGACGTATGCCACTGTTTCCGGTACATCTACCTCATAATCAGCCACTATAGCCACAGCACCGGCTTTAACGGCATCGCTGATAAAAGTGTGTCCGTCCACGTTCACACCGCAGACTGCCACAAAGAGCATTCCCGGTTTCACTTGACGTGAATCCGACGTAATGCCGCTTATTTCCGTATCCTTACTGCCTTTTACTGCTGTAGGTTTTATGTTTTCTATCAGTATTCCTAATGACTTTGACATGTATTTTTTTTATCCTTTTGGTTTTATTCAAAATAAAATTTGTCAGTTTAGGGTAAGCGTTATCGTCGTACCTCGCTCGGCTCTCTCTCCGGGTGCCGGCGACTGGCTCACAACATAACCCGTACCCACTGTTTTTACGTTATATCCACACAGTTCCACTCGTTTTATGGCTTCACGCAGTCCCATAGAAACTACATTCGGCACTAATCCGCGACGCAACTTGTCCGGCATGGCGTTAGGGCATGAAATACCCGTGATTTCAGACACAGACTTGTAAGTTTTTGAGTCCGCAGTGCGGAAAATGTGTGCTTTATCGTCTTTTTTCTTTTCGTCTTCCTCTATATCCATGCTGCCTAAATAGCCGCGAGCGTACATTTTTTCCGCCATTTGTCCTATCACCACTCCGCAGGACCTACCCGGAGATACGGAATGGGCAAGCACGTTGTCAAAAATCACAAGCATGGTGTACTGCGGATTATCGTATGGAAACATTCCGCAGAAAGATAGTCGCTGATTTGAACCGGAATAGCCTTTTCCCGGCATAGTTTCCGCAAAGGCAGTACCCGTTTTTCCGGCAATAGGAATCTTAAATTGCTTCATACCGAAAGATGCCGTACCTTCCGTCACCACTGCACGCAAACACTTGCGAACTTGGCGTGCATGGTCCTCCGTACATATCCGGTTTCGAATGTAAGACACCGGATTTTCTATCACCGTGTCTGTGCCGATAAGTTCTGAGTAAAGTCGCGGACGGACATATTTGCCGTCATTTGCAATAGCATTGTAAAGTGATATGAGCGAAATGGGCGTAAATGCTATTCCGTAGCCGTAAGACATCTGTGCAAGCATATCCTGCTTGAATTTACGCGGGATATAAGGCAACACGGAATTTCCGATACCTATGTTCATAGGCTCGAAGAAGCCCATATCTTCATATCTTTTTCTGTAAAGCGACGGATTACCGGGATAGGGAGATTTGGGGTCAAACACCATCCTCACCATACCGGAGTTTTCGGATTTCTTGATGATATCAACACTTGACGCATAGTCGGTGTGCATATAGTGGCGTTCTATCTTCTTTGCCCTGCCCGGAACTTTTATGCCTCGGATATCTCGCATTTCATCTACGTTTCTCACAATTCCGTCTTCCAGCATTATCATGAGTGTTATAGGCTTTAGTGTGGAGCCGGATTCGTAGCGTCCCTCAAAGCAATAGTTCATTGCCTCTATAAACTCACCATTTTTTTTGTCGAAATTGGAGATTGCAAGTATGTCACCTGTCTTGACTTCCATAAGAATGGCACAAGCCATAGACGGTTTGCTCGGCATTCTGTCGGATTTCATAATATCGAGCATAGTGTTGTCCAGCAAGTCTTGCAGAGTGACATCTATGGTGGTTTTCACGTCAAAACCTCTGACCGGCGGCTCTATCACCCAGTCGTTTGTCCCTTTGGTGAAAAGTTGCGGACGGCTTTTTCCCGGTTTTCCTCGCAGGAGCGAATCCAGTGCCGCCTCAAGTCCCCACTTGCCAAAAACTCTGTTGCCGGTCTCCTTTTCCATTCCCACTGCACCTATAGAGCGGCGTGCCATTTCTCCGCAAGGACGAACCCTGACGGCTCTTGCCACCATTTTCTTCATTCCGGCTTGTGCACGATAGCGGAAAGCGGAATCTTTGCCACACTTGTATAGTGGAAATTCTTTCACAGTGAGGTATTGGGAATAATTCATTCCGCTGATAATCTTGAAATAATACGGACGATTTTTTCTGGGAAGTATATTTAGCGGTTTTGTCAAAGAATCCAACCACTGCTCGCGTGTTCCCATTTCCGGAAAATTCTGCACAAGTTTGTCCACAAATTTCGGCAATTCACGGATAAATTTCTCTTCGTTTTTTACGTCACGAAAATCTATCACCAAGTCATACACCATCATATTCGTGGCAAGTATGCTTCCATCGCGTGACAGGATATTTCCTCTCTCCGCTTGCTCTTCTTTTACTTTCTGAAATTCTTTTTTTGCTCGCTCGTTGTAAAATTGTGCTTCTATCACGGTGTTATTGAAAAGTTTATACACCATTCCCACCGCTACAAAAAGAAATACCGCCGCTATTATCAAGTATCTTGCTATAATATTCCCGTTTCCCTTACTTTTCTTCATAGTCTTCGTATTTTAACTCATATACGGGATTCTTTGCCACTTGCAAATTTAGATTCAGGGAATCCACAAGGCTCTGCATATTTTTTTCGCGAATATTGGACATATACTTGCCTTTCTCGTAAAGTGCACGTGTGCTATGTCTTCACGAACTTCTTCAAGACGGTTTATTATCTCCATGCGTGTAACGCAATAGTATCTGCTGGAAATATACAGTATGGACAAAAAAAGCACACCAAGCAGAACTCTCCAATATTTCTTGAAAAATTCCTGCGACAACAGTCTGCCGTAAAACGTCTTTTTCAGAACTGTTGACTCTTTTGCTACGGATTGCCTCTTGTTTTTGCCGTCCTCCATTTTCGCTGATTTTTACAGTTCCACAACCTCCGCTATTCTCATTTTTGCACTTCTGGAACGCGGATTTGCCTCCACTTCCGCTGCATCGGGCACTATCGGCTTGGACGTGACAAGTTTCAGCGGTGAGAGATTTCTGCCATAAAAGTCTTTCTCCACATTGCCCTCAATATTGCCCGTTTTCATAAAGTTTTTCACAAGTCTGTCTTCCAGAGAATGATACGTTATCACCACAAGTCTGCCTCCGGGCTTGAGCACCTTCAGAGACTGTGACAAAAAGTGCTTGAGGGCTGTCATTTCGTCGTTCACCTCAATTCTCAATGCCTGAAAAACCTGTGCCAACTCTTTTTTCTCCTGTTTGGGATTGATATACGGACGGATAGCGGAAAGCAACTGCTCTACGGTTTTTATTTCGTTCTCATTTCTGAATTTGACTATCGCAGAGGCTAATTTTCGGGACTGCCGCAGTTCGCCGTATAGGTAAAACATATCCGCGAGAACATCCTCGCTGTAGCCGTTTATCACTGCCGCCGCATCTTTTGCCGCACCGCGATTCATTCGCATATCCAATTTGCCCTCCCAGCGAAAAGAAAAACCTCGCTCGGGGTCATCAAAATGATGAAAAGAAACTCCCAAATCCGCCAAAATGCCGTCAACCTTACCATAACTGCCGTAATAACGCATAAAATTTGACATATAGCGGAAGTTTGAATACACCACCGTAAAACGTTCATCACTGAACGCTCTGCTCACGGCGTCCATATCCTGGTCAAAACTATATAAATGACCTTTTTTGTCTAAATTTTCCACTATCGCACGGGAATGACCGCCACCACCAAAAGTAGCATCAATATAAATGCCTGAAGGATTGATGTTTAACCCCTCTATAGCCTGTGGCAAAAGTGCCGGTATGTGATAAACCGTGTCTGTCATATAAGAGCTCTTCTTTTGAGGGTGTAAAGATAATAACTTTACGCCGTGTTTGCAATAACAAACTCTATTTTTTTGGAAAAAGTTATTAACATCACTTTTTCTTTTCTCCACTCCCCTGATTATAAGCGTTTTTACACATTATTCAAAAATTTGCATTTGCAAATATTGTGCCTGCTTCTCAACAATAATTCTCATAGCCTCGCCTCCGCAACTACAACTAAATTTCCAAATAGTTTTCTTTGTTTTCCACAACAAATTGAGCAAATAAGCCTTGATTCAAAATTTCTGAAGGTTTTAAGTAAAAATACACCCCTCAAACCGACTGTTTTTTACGTTAATTTCGTCACTTCAACAGACAATTTTTACATAAATTTCGTCAGTTCAACAGACATTATTTTTATCATTAAAACATCACACCCCTGCAATAAAGGCAAAGCGATTTGCTACCTAAATACCAAAAATTCAGGCAATTATCCCGATGGCTAAATACCGGGGCGGAAAATTTCATTTTTGCACAAAAATCAGCCTATATTGCTCAAAATCCGAAGGCTAAAGATTTTTCAAAAGTTCTTTCAGTTCTTTTACGCCCTCACTTGCTCCCTTGGCAATTACGATTACTCTGTCCGGCACCCTTGCAGGACGAGGGTCTATGTAGAAAATCCTTTCTGCCTTGCGTGCATAGTTTATCAAACCTGCTGCCGGATAAACATTAAGAGATGTGCCGATAATTACCAAAACGTCAGACTCGGAAACAAGGTCTATAGCAGGCTCGATATTTGGCACCGCCTCCTCAAAAAAAACTATGTGCGGACGAACTTTATGGCCCTCTATAATCGTCTCCGGTGTAGTGTCAAGATTGCTTTCATCAAGCGTAAACACAAGGTCTTCATTATCCATAGCCCGCACTTTCATCAGTTCGCCATGAAGATGTAAAACGTATTTGCTTCCGGCTTTTTCATGCAGATTATCTACGTTTTGCGTGATGATTTTTACATCAAAATCTTTTTCCAAATCCACAAGCCCCAAATGTCCGGCATTGGGCTGTTTTGTCACCAAATCGTGGCGACGTGCATTGTAAAAATCATGTACCAATTTTGGATTGGCACGAAAACCAGTTGCACTTGCAACTTGCATAACCGGATAATTTTCCCAAAGCCCGTCACTGTCTCGAAAGGTTGATATGCCACTTTCAGCACTCATTCCTGCACCTGTCAATACTACTAATTTTTTCATATTCACCTCAAATTTTTATCTGCAAAAATAATAAAATTTGATTACCTTTGCAAAAAATCATACTTGATGAACCCTCTTTTCATAAAACAAATAGAAGAACTCAACATTCCGGAAAATGCCAATCTGATTCACGACCTTGAACAGACGGCTCCAAGCATTTCCGTGCGACTGAACAGAAACAAACAGGGTTATACCGGGCTGCAAACGGCTGATGAAGTGCCATGGCTGCAAAACTTCGGTTTTTACCTTGAAAATCGCCCGATTTTTACACAAATACCACAAATGCACCAGGGGCTATTTTACGTACAAGACGCATCTTCCATGTTTATAGCGGAAGTAATCAGACAATTAACGCTAAATTCGCCGGCTATCACATATCTCGACGCTTGTGCAGCACCGGGAGGTAAAACCACTGCGGCTATTGACGCACTCCCGGCAGGCTCGATTGTCGTGGCAAACGAATACGATTTTCATCGTGCAAATATCCTGAAAGAAAATGTGATAAAATGGGGTTACCCTGCTACTATTGTTTCACGTGGCGACACTAAAAAATTTGCTAAACTCAAGCAGGCTTTCGATATCATTGCTGCAGACGTGCCTTGCTCCGGTGAAGGTATGTTTCGCAAAGACAGTGAAGCCGTAAACCAGTGGACACCCGCACTTGTGGAAGACTGTGCGGAAAGGCAAAAGCAGATAATTTCAAATCTCTGGGCTGCTCTCCGTCCCGGAGGTTGCATGATTTACAGCACTTGCACCTTTAATCGCACGGAAAATGAGGATATTATCACTCACATACTGGAAGAATATGATGCAGAATCCGTGGAAATCGATATCAAAGAAAATTGGGGAATAGTAAAATCTCCACTTCTCCCGAAAAATGCTTTCGCTTACAGATTTATCCCCGGAAGAATACGAGGCGAAGGGTTGTTCATGGCGGTAATACGCAAGAAAGGCGAATTTTCATGCAAAAACACCCCAAAAAAGCAGAAAAAGGCACCTACTGAAAAGTGCTCAAAAGAAATCAACACAGCCAAGAATTGGCTGGAAAATGCCGAGGATTACGTATTTTCCGTCAGCAACAATATCATCACCGCTTTTCCGGCAGACAAGGCGGATTTCTTGAAGATTGCGGCAAGCAATTTGGATATAATTCACGCAGGGATTCCTGTGGCTGAAATTAAAGGAAAAGACCTTATCCCCTGCCACGCTCTCGCTATGGCTACTAAACTGAATATCAATGCTTTTACAACTCACGAAACAGACAAAGAAACAGCACTGAAGTATCTCCGCAGAGAAGCCGTGATATTACCTCCGGAAGTGCCTCGAGGATTTGTGCTGCTCACATTCGGCTGCCTCCCTCTCGGATTTGTGAAAAACATCGGCAACAGAGCAAATAATCTCTATCCGGAACAGTGGAGAATATTACATTAAAAATCTTGCACTGAAAACAGACAATTAAACATCTGTTGTATAAACACAAAAACGGGGCAAAATCAGCGTGATTCTGCCCCGTTTCTATATGTGATGAACAATATTATTCTGCAGCTGGTTCAGGAAGAGAGAAATCTACAACCTCTACTTCAAACACAAGCATTTCGTTTGGTTCAATACCTGCGTATGGCTGACCACCTTCGCCGTAACCGAGGTTACCCGGAACGTAAAGGATTGCTTTACCACCTTTGCCAAGGAGTTTAAGACCTTCTGAGAAGCCCGGAACTACGCGGTCCACGTTGAATTTTACTGCTTCACCTTTTGAATCATCGAAAGATTCGCCATTGATGTGCTTACCAACGTATTTAACCTGTACGTCGCAACCTTCACCAACTTTTTCACCTTCACCGGCAGCAAGAATCTTATAAGAAAGACCGGATTCAGTAGTTACGATTTCTTTGTCGTCTGCTTTGAGTTTTGCAACGTATGCTTCACCTTCAGCAATGTTTTTGTCTGCTTCCGCTTTTGCTCTTGCAGCTTCTGCTTCTTCAACTTTTTTCTGAAGTTTAGTATTGAGGAGCTGATATTCATCGTAAAGGTCCTGAATATTGAGGCTGTCATCAAGGTATGCTTCCATAGCCAAGTCTGCAACTTTCTGAACGTTTACTTTGATGCCGCTTTTAGCCCAAGTGTGAGCCTGGTATGCAAGATTGATACCGATGCTATAGCCGAGCATATAAGAAACATTACCGGTGTCGAGTTTTGCAGCAGCCTTAAAACCACGGATAAATTCAACAGAGTCGTACTCTTCTTTGAATTGCATTTTCATTTGTGGTTTTTGCATACGGAGCTGTGCTCCCTGGAATTTTGCAAAAGCAGTTGAGAGAGAATCAGCAAATTCTTTGTCTTCTGATTTGTTGCTCAAATTGTCACCGCAACTTGCAGTAAACAGCAATAATGCCAATGACAGAAAAGATACTAACTTTTTCATTTTTGTTTAGTTATAATATTGTTTGTTTATAAATTAAATTGTTCAACCTTCAATACCCAGCAATTCAACCTCAAAAATTAGGGTCGCATTTGGACCTATAATGTTGCCGGCACCGTTTGCACCGTATGCCAATTCTGATGGGATAAAAAGACGCCATTTTGAGCCTACTGTCATCATCTGAAGTGCTTCCACCCAACCCGGAATAACCTGAGTTACACCAAAAACAGCCGGTTCGCCGCGTTGCACGGAACTGTCAAAAACAGTGCCGTCGATAAGAGAACCCGTATAGTGAACTTTAACAGTGTTATCAGCCGCAGGCTTGTTGCCGTTTCCTTCTGCAATCACTTCATACTGGAGACCGCTGGCTGTTGTTTTCACTTCCGCACGTTTTGCATTTTCTGAAAGGAAAGCCTTGCCTGCTTCCGCATTTACGCGAGCCATTTCTGCCATAGCGGCATTTTGTTTTTCCTGAAGCTGACTGAAGAAACTTTGTATCACCGCTTTTGCTTCGTCGTAAGACATCTTGGGCTGTGCACCTTCATACACTGCCGCAACACCATCTGCAAAGTCGCTTGATACTATTTTTTCAATTCCGGAACTCTTAAAATTATTGCCCATACTCATGCCTAAAGCATAACTGAGGCGGTCAAATTGATTGTTTTCTTGATTTTCCATTAATATTTTTACCTGTTTTTCAAAATGTTCTGCAAAGTTACTATTTTTGTACTAATGTGTTAGGAACACATCTAATAAGAAATGTTAAAATTTAACATTTATTGCTCTGTGAGAGCCTTATACACTATTTCCGCCTTTGATTTGCCTATGATTATCGCTAATTGCTCCAATGTTGCCTCACGGATTTTTTTTAGGCTGCGAAAATGGCGGAGAAGTTTGTCACGAGTGGCTTGCCCTACTCCTTCAATACTATCTAATACGCTGATAGTCTGCGACTTACTGCGACGATTGCGATGATGCGTGATACCAAAACGGTGTGCCTCGTCACGCAAATGCTGAACAATACGGAGCGACTCGGAATTTTTGTTGATATATAGCGGAAAACTGTCGCCCGGGAAATATATTTCTTCCAAACGCTTGGCTATTCCCACCAGCGAAACCTTACCGCGTATTCCCATTTCATCAAAGGCTTCCACTGCAGCACTCAACTGCCCCTTGCCACCATCTACAATCACAAGCTGAGGCAATTCTTCGCCTTCCTCCATAAGCCTGGTATATCGACGAGTGAGCACTTCCTTCATGGAAGCAAAATCATCAGGACCCACTACCGTCTTGATATTAAAATGGCGATACTCTTTTTTAGACGGCTTACCGCCACGAAAAACCACACAGGAAGCAACCGGATTCGTTCCCTGAATATTGGAGTTGTCAAAACATTCTATATGCTGTGGAAGTACGTTCATTCGGAAGTCTGACATCATCTGTTTCAGTATTCTTTCCGTACGTATCGAGGGGTCTCGCTTCTCCATAATTTTCACCACCTCTACCCTTTTCTGGCGTGCATTTTTCTCTGAAACCTCCAGCAAGTGAAACTTGTCGCCACGCTGCGGAACAGTGAAAATCACACCCTCAAACTCCGTGTCCGGTACTGTTCTCACCACCACTTCACGAAAGGTCACGCCAAAGGAACTTGAAATCTCACTCATGGCAAGCGAGAGCAATTCTTCCGCAGGTTCTGCAAGACTGCGTTTGTAGCAAAATGTGACACTTTTCACTACTGTTCCACCCGTTACATGGAGATAATTCACATAAAAATCACGGTCATTATCATCATAGCCAAACACGTCTATGTCGTCAATGGTTTGGCTCACTATTACGCTTTTTGCCTGATACCGCTCCATGACTTTATACTGCTCTTTCAGCACCTGTGCTTCCTCAAATTTGAGTTCGGAGGCAAGCCTCATCATTTCATCTTTCAGGTAGTCCATAACCTGACGTGTTTCACCTCGCAAAATCCTCTTCACGGTATCTATGTACTCCATATATTTTTCCTGTGAAATAAGACCCGTGCAGCAGCCTTTACAGCGTTTGAGGTGATACTCCAAGCATAGCCGCCCCCTACCCTTTGCTACGTATTCCGGAGTGATTGCATGGCGGCAAGTACGCAGCGGAAAAATGTCACGCAATAGATTCACCACAATTCTTGCCATAGCGGAATCCGTGTATGGACCAAAGTATTTGCTTCCGTCTTTCTCATTTCTGCGAGTCACAAAAACACGTGGAAAATGCTCGTTTGTTACCACGATAAACGGATAAGATTTATCGTCTTTGAGTAGCACATTGTAGTGCGGCTGATATTGTTTAATGAGAGAACTTTCCAGGTTTAATGCGTCCTGCTCCGTGGGCACCACCACGTAACTCATATCCGCAATGGCACGCACAAGTAGATTTGTACGCAGTATGTCGTGCTCACGATTGAAGTACGACGACACTCTGCGTTTAAGATTTTTTGCCTTACCCACATATATCACCGTACCCTCGGCATTGTAGTAAATATACACGCCGGGGGTATCGGGTAATAAAGAAATCTTATCCCTTAAATCCTGTGATTTAGCGGACAGTTTATTCAATCTTAGTAAGTGATGAGTGATGTCACTTCCACATCATCAGGAAGTAAATCACGTCCTTTAAGTGCTGATAATTCAATAATGAAATTGATATAAATTTTCTTAGGATTGAGGCTCTTTACAAGGTTGTAAGCAGCAAGCATTGTGCCACCTGTAGCAAGCACATCATCGTGAAGAACCACAACGTCGTTTTCGGTAATAGCATCACGGTGGATTTCAATAGTATCAGTGCCATACTCCTTTTCGTATGAAGCAGAAATTGTGTCTGCAGGCAACTTACCCGGTTTACGAACAGGAACAAAACCAGCACCCAATTCAAAAGCAAGGATAGAACCGCCTATAAAGCCGCGAGATTCAATACCCACAACTTTTGTTACGCCTTTATCACGATATAGTTGAGAAAGGTCCCAACCGATAATGTGGAGGGCACGAGGGTCTTTGAAAACTGTAGTCAAATCCTTAAAAATAATTCCTTTTTGAGGAAAATCCGCTACGTCTCTGATTTTAGATTTAATGTATTCCATTTTTTATATTTATTATGTAATTGTTTGATATTTCATTTATTATAATTGTTCCACGTGAAACATTTCATCTTCCAAGCAGCAGAAGGAGTATATTTATATCTGCAGGCGACACTCCGGGGATTCGTGACGCTTGTGCTATTGTCACGGGCTGGAGTTTTTGCAGTTTTTGACGTGCTTCCGTGGATAGAGCAGTGATAGTGGAATAGTCAAACTTGTCACTAATTTTGATTCCTTCAAGTCGCCGGATTTTTTCTGCCGTTTGCTGTTCGCGTTGGATATATCCATCGTACTTCATCAGTATTTCTGCAGCCTCGATAATTTCATCGCGGCGGCACTCCTCTATAGTATCAAAGAGTGCTTTAAGTGGCTGAACGAGTTCTGCAAGAATAATAAGATTTAACTGCGGACGGAGAACAAGGTCTATAAGTTTTACACCCTGTTTGAGTGTCTGCAATCCGAGTGCTTCAAGTTTGGGATTGATGATTGTAGCCTTCACGGAAAAGTCACGGCAGAAAGAAATTATCTCGTCACGCTGACGTTTTTTGGACTGCACAAGGTCATAACGTTCCTGTGTGGCAAGTCCGAGCCTATATGCTTTTTCCGTAAGCCTCATATCAGCATCGTCTTGGCGGAGCAAAATTCTGTATTCCGCACGAGACGTAAACATACGATAGGGTTCATCTACACCCTTGGTTACAAGGTCGTCAATAAGCACGCCTATATACGCTTCATCTCGAGCGAGAGTGAACGGTTCGCCGCCCGTAACGGCTTGGTGTGCGTTTATTCCGGCTATCAAACCCTGCCCTGCCGCTTCTTCATAACCGGTGGTACCATTAACCTGACCGGCAAAGAAAAGTCCGGAGACGAGTTTTGTTTCAAGGGTATGCTTGAGTTGTGTCGGGTCAAAGAAATCGTATTCAATAGCATAACCCGGACGATAAATCTGCACATTTTTAAGTGCCGGAATAGTCTGCAAAGCACGCACCTGCACGTCAAGGGGCAGAGAGGAAGAGAAACCGTTGAGATAGTATTCTTGAGTATTTTCGCCCTCCGGTTCCAGGAACAGTTGGTGCTCCGTTTTGTCTGCAAACGTCACTATTTTTGTTTCTATGCTCGGGCAATAACGCGGACCTATACTTTGAATCTGACCATTATAAAGAGGAGAGTCCGGAAGTCCTGCACGGAGTATATCGTGAGTAGCCTCAGATGTGTAAATAGTGAAACATTTCCTTTGTGTGAGTTCTCTTTTCACCGTAGGCAAATAAGAGAATTTGTGGAAATCCGTATCGCCCTCTTGGGGTGTTGCAAGCGAGAAATCCACCGTTCTGCCATCAATTCTGACAGGCGTACCGGTTTTCATTCTGTCCGTAGCAAAGCCATAGTCACGTAGTTGTTCTGTAATACCGTAAGAAGCGGGTTCGGATATTCTGCCGCCTTTTACCTGCGTTCTACCTATATGCATAAGTCCGTTCAGGAATGTTCCGGCAGTAAGCACAACAGCCTTTGCAGTGAAAGTTACTCCAAGCACAGTCTTGACGCCCGCAATTTTGCCATTTTCTATAACAAGCTGATTTACAGAATCTTGCCACATAGAGAGGTTTGGAGTATTTTCCAAGATATTTCTCCATTTGGCACTAAATTTCATTCTGTCGCTTTGGCTGCGAGGACTCCACATAGCGGCACCCTTGGAGCGGTTCAGCATACGGAACTGTATTGCCGTTGTATCTGTGACGATACCCATTTGACCGCCAAGTGCATCTATTTCCCTGACAATCTGACCTTTAGCAATACCGCCAACAGCAGGGTTACAACTCATTTGTGCAATCTTGTTCATATCCATTGTTATGAGCAAAGTATCGCTACCAAGATTTGCCGCTGCTGCCGCCGCTTCACAACCTGCATGGCCGGCACCTACAACTATTATGTCGTAATCAAACCTCATTTTTCGCTTATCAGTTGTGAATAAATCTGCAAAGAATTATTCTCTTTTTGTTCCATAATTTCTCTCTCTCCGGGACCTTTGTCGTTTATTCCGCAAAGGTGGAGAACGCCGTGGATAATAACACGGAGCAACTCATTTTCATAGGTTGCACCCACTTCATTTGCATTGGAAGCCACCGTATCAAGAGATAAATAAATGTCTCCTCTCAACATTTTGCCACGTGTGTAGTCAAAAGTGATGATGTCTGTGTAATAGTCGTGTGACAAATATTGACGGTTTACTTCAAGTATTTTTTCATCGTTGCAAAAAATATACGTCAATTCATGGGCCTGTTTGCCATACTCGGCCGCCACAAGACCAATCCACCGTTCTAACAATCCGAAATCCAGTTCCGGCATTGGAACGCCATCGTTCAACCATTGAAAAACCGTTGTCATTCGGCAATGATGAGTTTTAACTCGCAAAAATACTAATTTTTGGCGGTTATCACAATAGCAAAAGTAAAAATACTCGATTTTTTTATTTTTTGCTCAAAAAGACCGATATTTTTAATAGTTTTGCAAAAAGGATTTTTTTCTGACTGATTTTCCCAAACAAGAAAAATAGATATTTATTCACTGATTTTCAAATATTTAGACCACAACAAACCCTCTCAAGAATAAAATATTTTTCCATTCACGGGACTTTACTCGGGAATTTTCTCAAAAATAATACACAAAAATGGACATAAATATCATCACTTGGCAAGAAGAACTGAGAAAAGTTGCAAATGAAGAAAAAGCCGTTGTGCTTCGTCGTTTTTTTAAAACCGGAAAAGGTGAGTACGGCGAGGGTGACGTTTTTATCGGAATCACAGTTCCGCAAAATCGTGAAATCGCAAAAACCAAATTTTCACTCCCCTACTCGTGTTTTGAAACTATGCTCAAAAGCGAGATTCATGAATTTCGATTTTCCGCCCTACTTGCACTGGTGACAAAATTCAAAAAGATAAAAGACAAGCGTAAAGAGATTTTGGATTTTTACATGAGCCACACCTCTGCTTGCAACAACTGGGATTTAGTGGACCTGTCCGCTCCGTATATCCTTGGCGAATACCTCCTCACTAACCCGAACTCCGCCTTGCTTGATTCTTTAAGCCGGAGTACTAATATGTGGGAACAAAGAATAGCAATAGTATGCACACTCACTCTTATTCGTCGAGGACTCTTTGACGACTCTCTGCGACTTGCGGAAAGGTACCTCACTCACACCCATCCTCTCATACACAAAGCCACAGGCTGGATACTCCGTGAAATCGGCAAAAAGAATATTACCACACTTCGCTCTTTTCTGGACAAATTAGCATCAAAAATGCCCCGCACCGCACTCCGTTATGCCATAGAGAAAATGGACGCTGAAGAAAGAACACATTATCTACACATGAAATAATTTTCCATTTTTAGGTTTTGTATTGAAAAAATAGATATATTTGCAGAAAATATATATTACAAATTTCACATTAAAGAATAATGACGCCAATCTCTGCGGTAATAATTTCACGAAATGAGGAACATCGCATTAAGCAATGTCTTAAATCACTTGAAGACATTGCCGATGAGATTATCGTCGTAGATTCTTTTTCTACAGACAAAACTCCGCAAATCTGCGAGGAAGCAGGGTGCAAGGTGGTACAAAGAAAATTCCCCGGCTATGGAGCACAACGCCAATATGCCACATCACTTGCAAAACACCGCTATGTCCTTTCCATTGATGCCGACGAAGTACTTTCTCCGGCATTGCGTACATCGCTTATAAACCTTAAAAATGAAGGACTTACACACCGCGTATATGAGTTCACACGTATGAATTTTTACTGCGAAGAGCCTATACGTCACTGTGGTTGGTACCCGGATTTTCAAATAAGGCTTTTTGACAAAAGATACGCCACTTGGGATTTGAGCGATGTGTTTGAAAAGGTGATTTTCCCCGGCACGCTCCGCCCTCAACCTATTGACGGTGACATTCTCCACTACCGCTGCCGCACTCCGGAAGAATACCACCGCACTGTGGTGAGCCACGCTATGATAGGCGGAAAAGTGCTTGCCGCAAAACGCAAATCCGTTGGTCCGCTTTTGCCATGGCTAAAAGGCTTGAAATCTTTCTTTGAATGTTACATTCTCCGGGCCGGTTTTATGGACGGAAGTCAAGGCTATGCTATCAGCAGAGAGGAATACCTTTCAACATACGAGGCTTATAAATTAGCCAGAAAATTGCTATCCAAAAAAATTGAAAAAGTTGAGTAAATGTGTATCTAATATAAAAAAAAGCAGCCTTTCGGGCTGCTTTTTTTTATATTATTGTAAAAATTTCCGCTACATATTCGCTCTAAGATAATCCATTATGGTAAAGTCCGTTTTATAGTCTTTCACTCCGGGTTTACGACCGGTAAGAATGGTAATTTCCCCTATTCCGCCATTTGCGGCATCACGGATAAATTGCATTATTTCCGTGCGATAAACGTTCATCGGGTTTATGCACACCTCGTGGCTCGCACCCATAACAGTGTGGAAAACGTGTGGAATATCCATGCCGTTAAGGGTATTGCTTATTGTCTTTGAGCCATAAAGTCCCATATTTCCTATTACTGCCTTCTCGTATGGCACAACGTTGTCTGCATCGCCATGGAAAAGCATCAAAGGTGCTGTTTTTTCCGTCCAAACGGGCTCGCCGTCTGCACAAACTGCACCTGCAAATGATATCACTCCGGCATAGTTGAACCATTCCGGGAAAATACCGCCGAGACTGCCGCCGATAAGTACATTTTCAGCCTGTAATGCCGTGATTGCTCCGGCACTGGAGCCGCAAGCAAATATTTTTGTAGGGTCTGTGCCCCACTCCTCGCTTTTACTCATCACATAGCCTGTGGCTGTGAGAAAATCCATTACGGCAACGGTGATAGCCTGCTGTAATGCGTCCTTAAATCCTTCAATGCTCGCCATTTGGCTTGCAGGCACGCTTGCAAGAGCGGTGCGATAATCTATTGATACCACATTTACACCATTTTCCGCCAAAAAATTAAAAAATGGTATATAGTCCTTATTGTCTCGCTCACCGGCCTTAAAACTACCTCCAAAAGCAAAAATAAGGGTACTTGTGAGAGGAGTTTCAGCAGAATAGTATCTATCATATTTCAGAGTATCCGTATCCGCAATATTATATACACCCGTTTCCTTGACAACCGCACTTTTCGCAAATGGTGCAGCAAGTATCAGGGTTGCTAAAAAGGCCGTAAAAATACGCAATTTCATAATTTCTGTATGTTTTTTTTATTTGTATAAATTATTGTTCAAAATATAGTCTCTCACACTTTCCGGCACAAAAAAGGCAGGGTCACCACCGTTTTTTATGAGGTTACGGATAAATGTGGAAGAAATGTCAAACATCGGAGCATCGGAAAAACGCACATTTTTAAGTTTTTCGCCTTGGTCTGAAGCAAAGCCCGGTCTGGGATACACCACAACACCGAAATCTCGGATAATTTCATCGTAACATTTCCACTTTGTGAAAATATTCCAGTTATCCGCACCTATGATAAGGCAAAAATCCGTGTCAGGAAACTTGCGGGCAAGTTCACGAAGGGTATTTATTGTATATGAAGGCTTGGGCAAGGAAAGTTCCACATCACAAGCCTCCAAAAAGTCCACACCACTGCAAGCAAGACTGAGCATTTGAAGTCTCACTTTATCGCCGAGCAATTCTTCCGGATTCTGTTTCAGCGGATTAAGCGGTGAAAGAACAAGCCACACGGCATCAAATCCGCACTCTTGCCGGATATAGTTGCAAAGCATTAAGTGTCCTGTATGAACGGGGTTGAAAGACCCGCCCATAACCGCTATTTTTCTCCTTTTTTCAGACATTTACTATTTACAAAAATTTTTAATAATTTCTTCCGTTTTAAGGATTGCAGCCTCCAAATCGTCGTTAACCACAGTCACATCGTAGTCCTTTGCAAAAGAAATTTCGTATTCAGCCTTTTCCACTCGCTGATTTATCATTTCCACAGAATCCGTGCCTCGGTTTACAAGTCTCTCTCTGAGTGCCGCAACAGACGGTGGCATAATGAAAATAGTCTTGGCATCGTCACCGAAAAGACGTTTCACATTTATTCCACCTTTCACATCTATATCAAGAACAACGTTTTTGCCCTCCTCTATCTTGCGGGAAACTTCACTCTTGAGTGTGCCGTAAAAGCGTCCCGGATAAACTTCCTCAAACTCTATAAATTCACCTGCAGCAACCTTGCCAAGAAAATCATCAGTAGTAAGGAAATAATAGTTTACACCATCTTCCTCACCCTGTCGCGGACTGCGATTTGTGGCTGAAACGGAAAATTCCAGTTGCACATTTTCGCGTTCCATAATAGCATTTATTATTGTAGATTTTCCGCAGCCGGACGGTGCTGAAATTATTATTATTTTTCCTTTCATGGCAAATTAAATTACATAAATTTAATGTTATTACATCACATTGAGAACTTGCTCCTTAATTTGTTCGAGTTCGTCTTTCATTTTGACTACTATTTTCTGCATTTCCGCATGATTGCTTTTGCTGCCGAGAGTATTTATTTCTCTACCCATTTCCTGAGAAATAAAACCAAGTTTTTTACCTTGTCCCCTGCCGCTTTCCATTGTTTCAAAGAAATACTCAATGTGCTGTGCAAGACGCTGTTTTTCCTCGTTAATATCGAGTTTTTCTATATAGAAAATCATTTCTTGCTCAAGACGAGCCTTGTCGTACTCCACATTAGGGATTTGAGAAAGATTATCCTCTATTCTGGCACGTATTTTCTGCACGCGTTCCACTTCATACTGTGGCACTTCGTCCAGCAAGTCTTTTATTCTGTGAAGCCTTACGGCAAAGAAATCTTCAAGTTTGCGTCCCTCTTTACGGCGAAACTGCATAAGTTCTGCCACTGCATCATGCACAGCGGTCATAAGTGCCGTAATTTCATCTTCGGAAGGGGTGGAGATATTGTCTGTTTTCAGAGCGTCAGGCATACGTAAAAGAGTAGCGTACCAGTCAACGGGAAGGGGAATAAGCAGACGCTGTGACATTTCCTCAATCTGCCGTTTGTAAGTCGCAAGAAGGTCTATATTCAGAACCACAGGACTTTCATCTCCTATAGTTTCCGCATAAACAGACAAATCTACTTTCCCTCGTTCCAACTGTGACGCGATGTGTGCTCTCATGTCTAATTCTTTGTCACGATAAGCAACAGGGATTCGTGCTGACAAGTCAAGTTGCTTGGAATTTAGCGACTTTATTTCTACAGTAAATTTTTTGTTTGCCGTTTCGGTAACTGCTTTTCCGAAACCCGTCATTGATAGTAGCATTTTCTCAAGTATTAAAAGTTATGCGAAAATACATAAAATTTCTGAATACATTGTTATGTATCGTCAATTTTTGCACATTGTTAAAAATAAAGCCTAAAAATCGCTAATTTTTACAATTATACTTATCTTACTTATTTACAACACATTATAGACGCATATAAAACACCGGGGGTTTGTGCTTTTCTCCTGATGTTTACATAAAAAAGGCATTGGAGACAACCTCTTTAACAAAAGATTGCAATAATTTTGAGTAAAAATGCTCTCTGTGTGAAAAAAACTTGCTAACTTAGCAAGATAAAAAGATACCTATTGATTTCAAATATAAAAATCATGAATAATCAGCATAGATTTTGTGTTATAATGTGCGGCGGAATCGGCAGCCGTTTTTGGCCTTACAGCCGCACAAATCGTCCTAAACAATTTATTGATTTCCTCGGCACAGGCAGGTCTCTGCTACAAATGAGTTACGACAGAATATTATCTATAGTACCTAAGGAAAACATTATTTTTGTGACAAACGAGCAGTATGCTCCGCTTATCAAAGAGCAACTCCCTGAAGTATCGGATAAACATATTCTCCTGGAACCTGCTCGACGCAACACCGCTCCCTGCATTGCCTGGGCTGCTTACCACATCGCGGCTATCGACCCTCAGGCTACGATGATTGTAACACCGAGCGACCACCTTAT
>SAMEA3663271__coassemble_164_pt1 | contig 32682 bp, 33 predicted proteins | sample SAMEA3663271__metabat2_low_PE_018 | metagenome-assembled genome bin SAMEA3663271 (sample SAMEA3663271) | pig gut metagenome | biome: pig gut; feature: pig-associated habitat; material: faeces | place: China | collected 2013
TACGGCACAGGTGAGATGCCTCGGAGAGGCTTCAGTTGTGGTAAACGCCGGGTTCAGCCTCGCAGAGGCTTAACCCGGTGAAAGTGAAAATCCTATAGATATACGAGCTTCGGAGATGCTCGGTTGTGATAATGAATTTACTTGCTAATCTGATACCACAACCGAACCTCTCCGAGGTTCGATATGTGTGGGTGGTGTCGCCGTGTCCCTACGTTAAGCCTCTCACGAGGCTGAACGCAGGGCTAACCACAATTAAAGCCCCTCCATGGCTTTCTATCAGCATAGTGTCTCCGACACAATGCTGATGCCGATTCTCTCCGCAGGCATCATCAGCGTATCTCCGAAACGCCACATGTCCCCGATTCCCTACACAGACGCTTCCTCTATACATCATAGGATTACGATACGAACCTGCGGAGAGACCCAGACCCCAACCGCGTATCGGGGATACACTTGGAGAGCTTGAGGTGGTACTTTATGAGGAGAATCAGAGCCAACGAAAAAGACAAAAAAAGACAAATTGAAAAATGAAAAACGCTATGTATCTTTGCAATGTCATTGCTATCGACGGGTAGCGAAGACAAAGGGACCCTAACAAAAGGCTTTGCCATAGTAAAACGGTTCTGCTATGACAAAGCCGACGTAAAAAATCAGTAAGAACCATAATATTATTTTTCATTAAATTCATTACAATTATGTCTATTTTAGTTTGGATTCTTGGAATATTGCTTATTGCATTCGGATTCCTTGGCTGTTTTGTCAACAAAATTCCCGGCCCTATGCTGGCGTTCATCGGACTTTGCGTACTCACTTTCGGTGTGCCATTAGACTTAAACAAACTCATACTGTTGTTAATCTTTGTAGGAGTACTCTTGAGCATGTATTTGTCTAAAAAAATACTTCCAAAAGTAGGTGCACTCGTAGCAGAATATGGTAAAGGCGGTAGCTGGGGAGCCACAATCGGTTCACTCATCGGGATTTTCATCATTTTTGGTGTAGCGAGCGAAAAAGTGAGCAATTTTGTAATGATAATGGCAGTTATCGGTGCGATTATCTTGTTGCCATACATTTTTGCATCACTTTTCGAAATGATTGCACGCAAAAGTTTCAAAGGAGGTTTCCAAGCCGGAGCAGGTGCACTCGTAGCATTCCTTTGCGGCACAATGCTTAAACTTGCCGTTTGCTGTTACAGCATTTATGCAGCATTTCACTTCAGTTAATAACATAAAAATCCGACATTATGAAAAAGATATTATACATTTTCTGTGCAGCGGCTGTGGCTGCTCTCACAGCCTGTGGCGGCGGTAGCAGTAACACATCAGATTATTCTTCTGATACTGAGGAAGTAGCATCAAGTAGTGATGATGAAGGAGAAGCATCTGAAGAACCGGAACAAGTTGAGGCTGAAGCTGAAGCAGAAGTTGAGGAAGAAGTAACTCACAATCCTAAGTATGACCGTCTCCTTGATGACTACGAGAAGAAAATTGAAAAACTCGAAAGCAAGATGGAAAAGAACGGTCTGCTTTCTGTGCAAAACGAGATGATTAAGATGCAAGACAAACTCAAAGAACTTGCCGAAGAACAAGACAAAATGACTTCCGAGCAAAAAGCCCGTATGTCAGACCTCTCAGCTCGTCTTGCGGAAGACCTCGCTAAATATTCTATGGACGCTGCAAAAGACGTATTGGACATCCTATTCTAATGCTATAATAATTGGAAGTTCTAAAAGTTTGTATAAATGAACCTCACATACACGACTATATCTGACAGGAGTAGTCGTGTATGCTAATTAAAACACGTACAAATAATGAAAAGAATCGTAATAATAATAGTTACATGTGCCATTTGTGCCACATGCTTTGCACAACAACGTAAAACCAAAACTACAGACTATTTCAAACCGTCAATATCAGATTTACCATACTCGTACATGAATGGTAAAGTGACATACGGATATTACCACAATGACGAAGGAGAATTTGTTTACGATGGTGCATACTCTATCCGATGCAACAAACCTGCTTTTACTTTTGATGTTTACCCCTATTCCGGGAAAATAACAGGTAGTTTCACCGTAAACGCCAACTTCAAAAAAGGCAAACTCAATGGTGCCATAAATTCCAACTATCGTGCAATTCTTTCAGCCACTTCCCGATTGGGAACTCGCAATACTGAATCCCACACCGCCACTTTCTCCGGAGGTTTCCTAAACGGAGAACCAAACGGACTCTTCAGCATCAACAAAAAAGGTTCACAATATAACTGTAAAGCCACTGCTACATACAAAAACGGCGTTCTCGTAGGAGCTTACTCATACTCATGCATTGACAGCGAATACAAAGGCACTCTCACACAAACAGGTAAACTGACAGGAGTATGGACCATAGGAAATAACACTGAAACCTACCTCAACGGAGTATATATTCCGGAAACAGACCCAAAAATGGGAAAAATTGCCAGAAAATACGCATCAGGAGCAATATCAAAAAAGAAACTGGAAGAACAAAGTATTTACGTATTAAGACGCAGCCTTCCACTTGGAGCAAAAATCTGCAGTGCCGTGAAAGAAGAGACGGAAATAGACTTTTCCGATTTCCGCGGTGCATATACTTTCTCAAAGAGCTGGGATGTAGAATACGACTATTTGTGTAAATATGCAGTTATCACAGACAGCGGAATGGAATACTTGATAAGACATTTGGAAAAAGCTGAAATTGAATATCCGCACAAAGAATATAGTCATGATCAGCTGTATGAAAACATCATTAATATCAACAAAAGAATAGATAACAATCAGTTAAAGGTTTTCGGATATAGATTTGAGGAAATAGACCCGAGTTACACCACTTGTAGCATAAAAGAAACAGACGGATATGTGTATTTTACTCAAGAACAAAAACAGAAATTTGACAGTCTTGTCCTTCAAAACAGAAAACAAAGAGTAGTAACTGCCTTATCTGCCATTTGTACTGAAGTAATCCGCAATTACAAACCGGAAAACAGGGAGAGTATAGAAAACTATATTCTTGAAAGATGCGATACAATGCCTTCTGAAACAATTAAACTTCATGATTTTCAGACCAAAGTAAGGAGTGTAATAAAAGATATAAAGGAACGTAGCGACACCATTGATTCATTACTCATTTATCAACGTTATTACTATGCTTATCCAATAGATATCAAAACATGGGATAGTGTAGAGAAATTTGATGAAAGACTAAACAATTACATTAAAGCAAAAGAAGACGAAAAGCTCATCAATAAAATTTCATCTACATTAAATTTTATGATATATCATCGCAAAGGCATAAATATAGTATATTCAGCAAAATTTAGAGACTATTTTGAATATAGTGATACCGGCCGTTACTGGGAGATACACGCAGATGATATCATAAAAAAATTCTGCGAATTGCAAAGTTATGAAATCTTGGCAGTAGATAAAAACACTGTCACATGCCGATTAGTGGTTAAGGGCAAAAAGAAAATGTATTACACATACGAGATAGTCCTTGAGCATAATGAAGGTAAACCCGTTCTTGAATCCTTTAATATTGAAAAAGCAACTCTGATTGAAGCTGTTCAGAAAGACAAAAAGAAAGAGAAAAAAGAAAAGAAAGATAAAAAATAGAATCAAAGAGGCTATCTGAGAAAATTCAGGTGGTCTCTTTTGTTTTATAACTAAGAGCCTGTTTCAAAATAAATGTCAAAAGCAGAGGTTGCATAGTTTAAGGCAACTACTAAGGCGAGGTTTGTTTTTGACGTTTACCGTTTCTCAATTATTCCTTTTTATAGGGGCGATAATGCTCTTTATTTTTATATAAATTCGTATAGAATTCTCGTTCTTTATAATCATCTATGCTACTAATGGAGGGAAGATTGTATAAAATACTCGCAAGAGTATCATACACCTTTTTACTTAATCCGGTATCATAAGAGAGATAAGTTCTCAACTGTAATTTATCATTCTGCGTGAGGTCACTACCGTCTATCGCTAAAAAACAGTCTTTTCTAAACTTACCATAAACAGACGGAGCAAAATTCCAATAAAATTCATTAAAACGTTCTCGTTTTGCAATTCTCTTAAATTCAGAAATTGCCTTTTCTGCATATTCATCTACTTGCTTTTTCACCGCCTCCATCGCTTCTTTACTCTTTTGCTCTGTTTCCGCAATGGAATCCAAGGAAGCTGTTACGGTTTTCAATCTGCCACTTACGGAATCCAGGTTATGCACAGTCTGTACATTTTCAGCACGCAAAACATTCAGTGAATCCTGCAAAAGTCTCACTTTCTGCAAAGACTCAATGCTATTATGTTTTATAATGCTGAAATAGCTCCAACCTGCCGCTACAAGGAGCAGGAGCAAAACGCAACCAAGTGCAAAATTCCTCCTTCGGTTACGATGATTCCACGCCTCAATAAGTTCCTCCGCATCACGGTATCGCAAAGTTTTGTCCTGCTTGAGGCACTTATCAGAAATACGGCTGAATTTACTACCGAAAAAATCACAGATAAGTATTCCCAAAGAATAGATATCACTGCGAGCATCAATATTCTCCTCCTGGGCGAGAAGTTCCGGCGAAGCATACCTCGGTGTGCCGCCAAGGTGTCTGTTTACATAAAAAGCATCATTGTCGGAAAGACCGAAATCTATCAGTTTCACATCGTTATTAGCCCTGGTGACAAGGATATTTTCCGGCTTTATATCATTGTGAATGATATTGGCATGATGAACGTAAGCAATAGTGGATAAAACCTGCTCCATAACACACAGTCGCAGTTTTTCCGAAGGATTCTCCGCAAGAAAATCCGTAAGATTACGCCCATCGATATAGTCCATAAGTATTCCCGGGCCCACAGGGCTGTTTTCAAGGAAAGTAATCACGTTTGCTATATGGTAATGGCTCAGAGCAAGAGAAATCTCATATTCTCGCTTGAGAATATCCAGGTTCATAGCATTCACCTGTTTCGGCGTTTTTATGATAAAATATTTTCCGCAGTGCTTAATGCGGAAAAGCATAGAATTGGCTGTGCCGGAAATCAGTTCCGGGTCTGTAAAGCCGTTTATCAGTCCAAGTTCCGCTGTCACGGGGCGAAATGTCTCGCTGCTATTATCCATATTTTTTTGTTTTTCCAAAATTAGTAATTAATTTTGTAATGTGAAAGAAAAAAGGTATGTATTATAAAACAGATATCCCCCAGATAGCGGCACTCCGCAGCAAAGTGGAAGAGACTGCAGGTTTCCGTATGACAACTCACAGCGATTTTCTCATGTTGGTGATGAAAATTGAGCAACAACTTCGCGAACACATCTCCGAAATAACCTTGGAGCGATTGTGGAACTACTCTACCCGCAAAAGCGAAACAACTACGGAGCGAAGTCTGAATGTACTGGCTCAATACATTGGCTGCAACGACTGGGCTGATTTCTGCGAATGTCTCAGACGTGAAAACAAGATTGAAAGCGGCTTTTTCCATGCGGAATCAGTGCTCACAAAGGATTTAATCACAGGCACTCACCTTCGCCTTTCTTGGCAGCCTGATAGAGAAATAGAAATTGAATACCTGGGCGAAAATCGTTTTGTCACAATTGAATCCAAAAACAGCTCCATCAGCTCCGGTGACGCTTTCTCCTGCCTCTTATTTCAGAAAAACCGCCCGCTGTACATGGATATGTTTCAGCGATGTGGCGAGGAAACGCAGAGTGCGGCAAACTCACGCTATGTCGTAGGGCAGGACAATGGACTGACATCTATTGAAATATTGTAAAGAAACAATATTCACTTACACCTCAACTCATTTACTCACCAACCCTCGCCAACTCTTTCACTCATATCCTTTCTATATCCACTCATCTGCTCATTTCCTCACGTCGGCGAGCATATTCTCGGGCACTTTGCTTGCGAAGTTCCGCATCATATTTGCGGATAGCATCAAGGTTTACGTAGTGCGAACCACTTCCGCGTTCAATTGGAAAAGCTTCTTTTTTGCGGTTCAGCATTATGTTTCCGTATTCAGAAGTGAATCCGGGCAAAAGTGGTTGCAACAGCTGCGGAACGCTATCCAAAGTAACAGCAAAAATGCGTGACAATGGCGGATAGCCTATAGCAGTCCACATAGTCATAGCAGATGAATCTTCACCCGGCAACATTCCCTCTATTGCCACAGATGCAGTGGAAATTTTTCGCGGTATAAAGTCTTGGTCCACAGCCCATTCATCTCCGGAAGACATAAAGTCTTTTTCAAGCAGTGAGTGATAAAAAGAACGCGAAAGCCCTTCAGTAAAAAGTTCCGGAGTAAAAGTGCCGCTTGCTGCAGCATCTGCCGTAAGAGCAAGTGCATTTGCTTCTCGGATATAGCCGTAGCCTGATATGGAATCGCCTGAATGTGAATAATTTGTGCGTATAATATAGCCACTTTCCGTATCTTCTACAAGAAACCGTGTAAACTCATAATCATCAGTTTCGTAATACGCCCCCCTGCCATTGGCATCAAGTACTCCGAAATTTGCTTGCACGCCCATAGGCTTGGGCAAACTCTGCAAAAGTGCTTCAAAATCCTCCAGTGTAGTGCAGGTTTGCAAAGCAATTTTCATTACTATGCCTTCTCGGTCTTTTATTGTGGCGGTATCCGGCATAAGGTTGTATGATGCGGTATTCATTATAGCAAAACCTGCATCATTCATACCCATCCACGCTTCCGTGAAAAGGGAATCTCCATCGTTAAACACAGCTATAAAACCGTGATTGCCTTTTTCCGGAGCAATTTTTGCCACAAAATTTTGTGGAGCACCGGTGTCACGATGTTTCCATAAAATGGGACGTCCGCTCGCCGTTGCCTTGCCGGAAACAATAGCGGAAGTGCAAGCCATGGAAGTAACAGCTGTCAGAAATGTTGCTGTCAGAAAGAATATTTTATTCAAAGGATGTTTCATTTTTCATCATTTTTTGCAAAGGTAATCAAAAAAACGCACATTTATATTTTGAAATAAAAATAAAACTTACTAATTTTACGCTTTATTTCCAAAATGAATATGCCCGACAAAAAATACATATTTGAATATACTATTGACGTAAGAGACTACGAGATAGATGCGGAAGGTATTGTAAATAATGCCAATTACCTCCACTATCTTGAACATACTCGCCACGAATTTTGCCGACAAGTGGGCTTTTCTTTCGCAAAAATGAGAGAGGCTGGCATAGACCCGGTACTTTCTCACCTTGAAATAAGCTACATGACCCCATTGCGTTCCGGTGACACTATGATAAGTTGCTTGAACATTTGCAGAAAAGGTCCAAGATTTATCTTTAATCAAGACATCTACCGCAAAAGCGACGGAAGCCCGGTAGTTAAAGCTATAGTGACAGTAGTATCACTCAAAGACGGCAAACTTACTCGCGGTGAGGAAATTGCAGAAGCATTCAAGGCATACCTTAACTAAAAAACAAACCGTGAACTATTCGGAACTGACATATAAAGTTGCTTTTGCACATCTTCGTTCTGTGACAATAAGTGCCGCAAGGGAAATTATATGTCGTTTTGGCAGCATAGAAGCATTTTTCCATGCAGATTACCACCTTTTGCTCTCCACCTTAGGCTCAGACAAAGTTATAGACCGCAAGAAACTTGATGAGGCTCTGGAAAAAGCAGTGTCAGAGGTGCAATGGATTGAAAGCAACAATGTCCGTGCACTCTTTTTCACAGATGAGGACTATCCGCAGAGACTTTTGGAATGTGAAGATGCACCGCTCATGGTTTATACAATTGGAAATGCGAACCTCAATGCTCGACACATAATAAGCATAGTCGGAACACGTCACTCCACCGCTTATGGACTATCTTTCGTGGAAGACTTTATTTCCGAAATAGCATCATCTCTCAGTGATGTACTGATAGTAAGCGGATTGGCATATGGTGTTGACGTGTCTGCTCACCGCGAATCACTCAAATGCAATGTACCTACACTTGGTGTTGTTGCACATGGACTGTCAACCGTATATCCCGCCTCACACCGCGACATTGCTGCAAAAATGGTGAAAAACAATGGCGGACTCCTTACGGAATATCCTCACTCCACACCTGTGGCGAAAGGCTATTTCCTGGCAAGAAACAGAATAGTTGCAGGAATTTGCGATGCTCTGATTGTTGTTGAAACTGCAGAGAAAGGAGGCTCTCTCATCACTGCTCGCCTTGCTTCTGCTTACGGAAAACCGGTATTCGCACTGCCAGGCAGAACAACGGATATTTACAGTGCCGGTTGCAACAGACTGATTTTCAACAACTCCGCATCGCTATTCACAAGCACAAAAGATTTTATCTCTGCTATGATGTGGGAAAACAAAAAAGTGGAAGGCGTACAGCAAAACCTGTTTGTGGAGCTACCGGAAAATCAAAAAAGCATCTATGACTACTTGGTAAACAAAGGCGAAGCCACCATAAATCAAATAGCATGCGACTTGGATATCCCCATTTCACAAATTATGCAAACTATCGGTGATATGGAGTTTGACGGACTACTCATGTCAATGCCTGGCAGCAAATACAGAATAAATAAAAAAATCAGATAATTACTAAATATAACAACCTAATATTAAAACATTTATAACTATGGCTAAATTTATTGCCCCATCGGAATTCATCATCAACAGCGACGGTTCGGCATTTCATATACACGTCCGTCCCGACCAACTCACAGACCGTATTATCCTCGTAGGCGACCCAGGACGAGTAAACATGGTTGCAGAATTTTTTGACGAAAAAACTTTTGAAGTTTCTTCACGCGAATTTCACACTATAGGTGGCACCTACAAAGGCAAACCTATCATGTGCATAAGCCACGGTATCGGACCGGACAACATTGATATTGTAATCACTGAACTTGACGCTCTCGCAAACCTGGATTTTGAAACTCGCCAAGTAAAAGAACAACACCGACAACTCTCTATGGTTCGCATCGGTACTTCCGGTGCACTCCAGCCTGAACTCGCTATCGGTACACCGGTAATTGCTGAAAAATCAATCGGTTTTGACGGTGTACTAAACTACTATGCAAACCGCGAAAAATATGTTGACCTTGATTTCCAGGAAGCATTTACCAAATTCGTAAATTGGAATCCTCTTTGGGCTACACCATACGTGGTTGACGCAGACCCGGATCTCGTGGCACAAATCGGAAAAGACGATATGGTTCGCGGTAACACTATTTCCGCTGTCGGTTTTTATGGTCCCCAAGGACGTGAAGTACGTTTGCCTCTCGCTCACCCTACTCTCAACAGCCTGATAGAAAAATTCAACTTCAACGGACGCAAAATCACTAACTATGAAATGGAATCCGCTCCACTACAGGGCCTCGGCAAAATGATGGGTCACCGTTGCATGACTGTTTGCTCTATTATTGCAAACCGCATGAACAACAACGCTAATCCAAACTACAAAACCGCTATGCACGACCTTGTAAAAACCGTTCTTGAACGCATCTAAATCAGCATAAGAATTGTAAAGAAAACCGGGATAACCAAGTTGCAACCTTAAGAGATTGCAGCAACCAACTAATCACAACCCCTCAAAATCGGCTAAATCTCTGCGACTTAGCCGATTTTTGTCTATTTTTAATTACAATTTGCCGCATTAAGAAAAAATGCGTAACTTTGCAAGAAATTGGCAATTTTCACATTATTAGTATGATAACAACCGACGAGCTTCACGAAATTATAAGTGCAGCAATAAAATCCATAAAGTACCCGCAACAGCCAAATGGACTATACGAACCTATTAAATACACCCTTGAAGGTGGTGGTAAACGTATGCGTCCTATGCTTACACTTGCCGTTTGCTCTGCTTGCGGCAAAGATGCGGAAGCTGCTATAAATCAAGCTATCGGAATTGAAATGTATCATAACTTCACCCTCCTGCACGATGACGTTATGGATTGTGCCGAACTCCGTCGCGGTCGTATGACAGTTCACTGCCGTTGGAATGATGCCACCGCTATTCTTTCCGGTGATGCAATGCTCACTATGGCTCAGCAACTTGTAACAAAAAATGCCGGCAGTCACTTGGAAGATGTGCTGAACCTTTTCAACAAAACTGCAATGGAAGTGTATGAAGGCCAGCAATACGATATGGACTTTGAGCACCGTGACGATGTCACCGTAGATGAATACATTGAAATGATTCGCCTTAAAACGTCTGTTCTCATAGGTTGTGCATGTCGCATGGGTGCCATTATGGCAGATGCTCCGGAAAACGTACAAAAAGCACTTTACACTTTCGGAGAAAAACTCGGACTTGCTTTCCAACTACAAGATGACTACCTTGACACTTACGGAGACGCACTCCTTTTCGGCAAAGAAATTGGTGGGGATATCGTGAACAATAAAAAAACGTGGCTTCTCATCACTGCTATCAGCGAAGACCGCTCCGGTGAGATGCTGAGACTAATCCACTCCGGTAACTCTCTAAAAAACAGTGAAAAAATTGAACGAGTAAAAGCCATATACGGTTCTCTAAACCTCGTAAATCGTTGCAAGGAACTGATAAACAAGTATGTAGATGAAGCTATAGAATCACTGAATTCCGCAGACCTCAAGCCTGAAACATACGATTTCTTTGCACAGTTTGCACTTCGCACAAAAAACCGCTCAAACTAAGAGCATTTTTCTTTCAGCCACTTTTCCAATAGGTTTAACAGGTAAAATTTATGATTTTTGCAGACACACATACGCACTTATATTTAGACGACTTCTCACCTGAAAATGAAGAAGTTGTGCATCGTGCTATAGTTTGTGGCGTAAAAAAACTCATTTTCCCTAATGTGGATTTATCCACCATTGAGCCAATGAAACGCCTGCACGAATCATTTCCGCAAAACACATTTATGGCTATGGGATTGCACCCCACAGAAGTAAATGAAAATTGGAAAAAAAATCTTGAAGAAATAGAAAAAGAACTGAAAGAAAACAAACGAGACTATGTGGCTGTAGGTGAAATAGGCATAGACCTGTATTGGGATAAAACTTTCATTGAAGAGCAAAAAGAAGTGTTCCGCCACCAGGCACAGCTTGCAGTGGATTTAGACCTGCCTATCATTATCCATTGCCGCGAGGGACTTAAAGAAATTTTAGACATTCTACGGGAGATTCCTGTAAAACCAAACGGGGTTTTTCACTGTTTCAGCGGTGACAGTGCAGATGTAGAAGCCATACGTGAAGTCGGCGACTACTATTTCGGTATCGGTGGAGTAGTTACATTCAAAAAATCCACTTTGAAAGACGTTCTGCCCATAATAGGAATAGATAGGATTCTGCTTGAAACCGATTCACCCTACCTTGCCCCCGTACCACATAGAGGCAACAGAAATGAGTCGGCTTATATCCCCGACATTGCCTCATTTATAGCAAAAGAACTTGGATTGGAAGTAAGCGAAGTTGCAAAAAAAACAACAAAAAATTGTGATTCACTATTCAAGATATAGGTATTAAATATAATAAACAAGGTAAAAAACAAGATATGACAGATTTGCTAACAACAATCGCGGATACCGTTTGCGGTTATCCTCTTTTCATTACACTGATAGGTGGAGGACTTTTCCTCTTTATCCGTTCCGGACTGGTTTCACTGCGTCATTTACCCGATGCTATAAAAGAACTTAGACGAAAAAACACAGATGGCAAAGGTCAGATAAGTTCTGCTCAGGCCCTTGCCTCAGTAGTTGCAGCCACTATCGGATTGGGAAATATTGCCGGTGTAACCATTGCACTTGTTGTGGGAGGTCCGGGAGCAATATTCTGGATGTGGGTTAGTGCACTCGTGGGAATGGCAACAAAATATCACGAAGGAGTTCTCGGTCTGATGTTCCGTGGCAAAGACGAACACGGAATCCACCGTGGCGGAACAATGTACATTATAGAGAACGGACTTGGCAAAAAATGGAAACCGCTCGCTGTTTTCTTCGCTTTTGCCGGACTATTCGGAACAATGTGCATCATTAATGCCAACCAACTTGCAGAAGCGGTGGTAAGCGTGTTCACAACACCGGAAGGCATTGAAGGAAGCGGTTTTCTCTCTGCCATATCTTCCGTAACCACTCTCACTAACCTTGAATCTTTCAGGCTAATCTGCGGACTTGTGATAGCTGCCATAGTTTCAGGCGTTGTACTTGGCGGAATACGGCGAATTGCACATGTAGCATCTATTCTTGTGCCGTTCATGGTTGGAATATATTTCCTTATGGTGCTTTACATCATTCTTACTCACTTGCCGGCAGTACCGGCTGCAATAGGCTCCATTTTCCGCGAAGCATTTAATCTTGAAGCCGGATTTGGTGCACTAATCGGAATAGCAATAATCGGTGCTCGGCGTGCCGCACTCGTAAATGATGCCGGTATTGGTACCGCATCTATAATGCACGGAGAATCCAGAAATAATCAGCCTGTTCGTGAAGGACTTATAGCAATGCTTGGTCCAAGCATCGACTCCGGATTTGTCTGCACCCTTACTGCTATTGCAATTCTGCTTTGCGGTGACATTCAGTCGGCACAAGGTACTGTCAAAGGGTTGGAAATAGCAATGACCGCATTTTCCAACGCTATTCCCGGCGGTCAATATCTGCTACTTGTGGTTGTACTCTGCTTTGGAATGTCTTCTATGTTCTCATATTCTTTCTACGGAAAAAGCTGTGCAGCATACCTTTTCGGAAGAAAAAAATCCAACTGGTACACATACTTATATATAGCATCATTAGTGCTGTTTGCAGTAGTGCCACTCACGGCAGCCGTTTCCGTTTGCGACCTTTTCTACGGACTTATGGCTTTCCCCACAATGTTTGCACTTATACGCCTTTCCGGCAAAGTAAAAGCAGCCACAAAAGAATATTTTAAGAAATAACACTTTTTGACACTGTATATATTTGAAAATCAGGGACAAAATCCCTGATTTTTTATTTTTGAAACAATTTAATTGCGGAATTTTTTCCGTAATTGAAAATTTATTATTACCTTTGTGCCGAAAAAGAAAAAAAGACAATTTATAAAGTAAAAATAGAAATGAAAGCATTTGTATTTCCGGGTCAAGGAGCACAATTCGTAGGTATGGGTAAAGACCTCTACGATAACAATGCCATAGCCCATGAAATGTTTGAAAAAGCCAACGAAATTTTAGGTTTTCGCATCACAGACTTAATGTTTGCAGGCACAGATGAAGACTTGCGTCAAACTCGCGTCACTCAGCCTGCTATTTTCCTCCATAGTGTAATTCTTGCTAAAACTCTCGGTGAAGAATTTAAGCCAGATATGACTGCCGGTCACTCACTTGGCGAATTTTCCGCACTCGTAGCCGCAGGTGCACTGAACTTTGAGGATGGTCTCCGTCTCGTTTCCGCTCGTGCTATAGCAATGCAGAAAGCTTGCGAACTTAAGCCATCAACTATGGCTGCAGTTCTCGGTCTTGCAGACGAAGTTGTAGAGCAAGTATGCTCAGAAGTGGAAGGTGTAGTTGTTTGTGCAAACTACAACTCACCGGGACAAATTGTAATCTCCGGTGAAATTGATGCAGTAGCCGCAGCAGGTGAAAAGCTTACAGCTGCAGGTGCACGCCGCGTAGTTCCTTTGAAAGTGGGTGGAGCATTCCACTCTCCATGTATGGAACCTGCACGTGCAGAACTTGCAGAAGCTATAGCAGCTACGGAAATACATGAACCGATATGTCCTGTGTTCCAAAACGTAGATGCACAGGCACATACAAAGCCTGAGGAAATCAAAGCGAACCTTATAGCACAACTCACTGCCCCCGTACGTTGGACACAGTCTGTACGCAATATGGTAGCTGCCGGTGCAACAGAGTTCGTGGAACTTGGTCCGGGCAAAGTGCTTCAGGGTCTTGTTAAGAAAATAGACTCCAATATGGAAGTATCAGGAAAACAATAATCAACTCCCTAATATCTCATTCCAACAGCAGCGAGAGCCACCTGTGACAGGTTGCTCTCGCTAATTATTTATTATCAAAAATCCTCATTTTTGAAAAGTTTTTCCTCCTCGTCAAGTTTATAATAGTGAGACAAGAGAGCCAAGAAATGTGAAATATGTGAAACTGCGGCAAGAGTTTGTTCAGACACATCCTTGCCCTGCATACGAAGCATCAAAACACCATAAAGAGCCGTGAAACATGTTTCCAACTCGCCTACAGCATTTTCACCCGCCTTCGAACGAAGTTCCACAATAAAGGGTAAAGTTTTATAGAATTCAGCACCATACTCTGCAAATTTCGTGTCGGCAAGAAGTTTATGGTGCAAATCAGCAAGATTGTTTATAGTGTTTTTCACAATCTGAAGATGTCCTTTTGCCACAATATCTTCACGTTTCATCATATCTATCAGAGACTCATACCACTCTGTCATAGCCATTTTCCTCTCACTGTCAAGAGAAAAGCGATTGATTATGTTGGACTTAATGATGTCAATATCCAAATGGCACGCACGGATAGTATCCTCTATCTGCCACATATAAAGAACATATTCTGCAATATTTTCTTTGCGTTTTTGTGAAGCTATAATCATTTGTAAATAATTTTTTTATTGCAAAGTTACGTAATTTTGCCATTAAATAGTACTTTTATAAAAAAAGATGTGTAACTTTGTGAAATAAAGATAAAGAATATATCATAGTTTCCCAATCTCTTCATTTCCAAAAGACTAAAAAATGAACCCGCAAGTCTCCATAATTATTCCTATGCATAATAGTGCAACCACCATTGTCAAGTGCGTGGATTCCATTTTGTCTCAGGTAGGGTGCAAATCCTTGGAAATAATACTTGTTGATGACGGGAGCACAGACAGCACTATTCTCACCGTAGAGGAAGCATATGGACTTCTATATGGCAACAGTCGTATTTTCCATTATCAAGATTATGATGTAAAACTCCATTTAACAGGCTATAAAGAGTGTCACGGAGTGAGTTTTGCAAGAAATTCAGGTATAGAAGAAGCGATGGGCACATGGCTGACATTTGTGGATAGCGATGACTTTGTTGGAGAAAATCACATTGCAAATCTCCTGAATTGTGCAGAGAAAAACAATTCAGATATTGCTTGGTCCGGATATTCACACTTTGACGTTGATACAGAAAAAAGCCACATAAGCGAAATATTATTCAACAACAATGCTATTTTGGATAGCGAAGCATACAAAAAATGTTTTTTCACATGGGTTGATGGTCTTGCTTCAATGTGTACAAAACTTTATAAAACTGATATCATTAAAAAGAGTGGCATAAAACTTGAAGTAGGACGCAGACACGGCGAAGATTGGCTTTTTAATTTGCAGTTATCTCAGTACGTAAACAAAATTGCTGTCACAAAGACTCACGAGTATTATTATTGCAAATATCCAACCTCTGCCGCCTCCACTTATAAACCTGAAGATATTGAATTTAAAATAGATAGCGTAAGAATCCTGCAAGATTTCAAGAAAACAAATAATCTTGAGGTAAACAAAATAGATTTTGAAAACACTATCACTTGGAACTTTGCTGTAAACCTAACAAGACTCATAGCAAACGAATCCGACCCAAAAACTCATTTGGAAAAACTGTTGAGAAACCCCACAGTTAAAGACATTTTGAATTGGCATTACCCGTCAACACTTCCTCTAAAGTATAAATTGATATGGATTATGCTGAAACACGGCAAAATTTCGCTTGCAATCACATTAGTAAAAACTGCTTATAATTTACGCTGATAATATGCGTTTTTCTGTTGTTATAGGAGCATACAACGTAGCTCGTTTTTTGGAGAAATCCATAAAAGAGCTTATGAATCAAAGTTTTTGCGACTTTGAGGTAATTCTTGTGGACGATGGCTCCACAGATGGCATCACTCCGGCTCTTTGCGATAAAGTTGCGAAAACAGAGCATAGAATAAAAGTGATTCATCAGAAAAACGGAGGTCTTGGAGCTGCAAGAAATACCGGAATTGAAGCTGCAACTGGCGAGTATATTTGCTTTTACGATGTTGATGACGTGATTCACAATAATGCACTTGAAGTCATTAACGAGAATCTCACTGCTGAAGGTACAGACATTTTTATGTTCAGTTACAACGAGATTTCCCCTGAATACTACATCTCTTATCCATGCATTTTTAACAAAATGAACCTTATCGGCAATGAAATAAAGGTTTACTACCCTTACGAATTTTCCGGAGTAAGATTTAACAATGGATTTGCATGGAACAAGGTTTATAACCGTAAATTCCTTATTGATAATAATTTAAGATTCGGAAATCAGGCAATTCAACAAGACGAAGTTTTCAATCTCAAAGTATATCAAAAAGCACAAAGGATAATACTATCTAATGAAATTTTATACGATTACTACGTTTATAATTCAGGGAACAACCGTTCACGTTACATTCCGAACAGATTGGATATATACAAAAATATTCAAAGCGAATTTTTTGATATTTTAGACGAATGGAATATCCAAGACAAAAGATTTGACATTTTTGTTTGCACAAAACACATAAACAACGTTATCACCGCACTAACGTATAATCTTTTCCATAAAGATTGCCCCCTTGATGATATTCAAAAGCGTGATTATATTCGTAATGCTTTTGAAGATGATGATTTGCAAATATCCATACACGTGCTTAACGATTATCATTATCGCTTTAATTCTATTATTTCAAGACTTTACTTCAGTTCTATATGCAAAAGGAATGTCAAGAGATTCATTTTTACTATGAGACTTGCAAAATGCAGAGATTTTATAGCCTCCACATATAGAAAAATAAAACGGTTTGTGAAATGAACGAAAAATCTCACACGCCAATAGCTGATAACCGCAGAATTGCCAAAAACACGGTTTTTCTATACATAAGAAGTTTTCTAATGCTTCTTATTTCGCTTTACACCTCAAGGGTAATCCTGAACACTCTTGGCGTAACCGACTATGGTATTGTGGGGGCTGTTTCCGGTGCCGTTGGAATGTTTTCTATGGTAACAACCTCTTTCATCGGAGCAATAAGTCGTTTTATAACATTTGAGCTTGGTAGGGGAAACAAAGAAAAGCTAAACAGCATTTTTTGCAGTTCCGTAAACGTAATAATCCTATTAGGCATAGTAGTTCTTATTCTCGGTCTGACTATAGGACTATGGTTTCTCCATACAAAAATGTCCATTCCGGAAGGCAGAATGACTGCGGCATCGTGGGTTATGTGCAGTTCTTTGCTCTCAATGGCTGTTGGTATGCAAATAACCCCTTACAGTGCAGTGATAGTAGCACATGAAGATATGTCCGTATTCGCATATTTCAGCATACTTGACGCACTTATGAAATTGGGAATTGTGTATCTGCTCCTTATCGGAGGTATGGACAGACTGATTCTTTACGCATTGTTGCAACTCGGAGTAGCCATTGTTATGAGAACTGTTTATTATGCTTATTGCAAAAGAAAATACTCGGAGTGCAACTACCATTTCATTATAGATAAAGAATCTATAAAAGAAATGTTTGGTTTTGCAGGTTGGACTGCACTGAACAGTGTTGTTTACACCTTCAATAAACAAGGGATTGAAATACTCATCAACATTTTTTTTGGTGTAGTATTCAATGCCGCAAGAACCATAGCTGTTCAGGTGGAGGGCACAATAAATCAATTCGTAAGCAATTTTATGGCAGCGATGTCACCACAAATAACAAAACTATACGCATCCGGCGACCATCGGGGCATGTTCACTCTAATGTGTCGCGGAGCAAAGTTTTCATATTTTTTGATGCTGTTTTTTGCCTATCCTGTCATATTAGAAGCAAAAACTATTCTTGATATTTGGTTGGGAGTATATCCGAAAGAAGCAATTATTTTCACTCGCCTTTCCGTTCTCCTTTCTATGGCATTTCTTATGGGTAACACGCTCCTTACAGGGTGTTTCGCTGTTGGACAAATTCGCAGTTACTCCATTAAGGCAAGTATCATTTCATCTTTCCTTTTTATAGGCACACTGATATTCTTTAAACTCGGATTCGGTGTTGAATGGACATATTTTGTTTCATTTATAGTATTGGTATGTATGATATGTGCCCGTATATTTTTCCTTAAAGAAAAAATCGGCTTTTCCATCTCATTTTACTTAAAAAAGACCATATTACCATGTATTTTTGTAACTTGTTTGACATTAATATTTCCCATTTGGATTCACATGGAAATCAGCAACAATATGACCCGCTTAATAATCGTTTGTTTAATTTCAACATTGGTTAATTGCATTTCAATATATTATGTAGGACTAACTCAAGATGAAAAAATTGGTATAAAAAGAATTATAAAAAACAAGTTATATTAATCTATATTTCAAATGACACTAAATATCTTTAAAATAATTAAAAATCATTTAGAGTACAAAAAATTAGTAAAATGTATGAATGAAAAGGGAATGGAATTTCCTGCCATTTGTACAAAATGGAATCAACTTATTCTGAAAGGCAATAATTATGTCGGTCCCGATTCTTGGATTTCAATACGAGGAGATGCAAAGGTTATTATAGGTAAAAATTCTATTATAGGTCCTCGTCTTAAAGTACATACAGCAAATCATAATTACCAAGGTGAAATGCTCCCTTACGATGATAAATATTTAGTTCAAGATGTAGAAATAGGAGATAATGTGTGGGTTGGAGCGGATGTCACTTTACTGCCTGGAGTAAAAGTAGGAGAAGGTGCAGTAATTGCAGCTTGTTCTGTAGTTACCGGAGAGATACCGCCTTTAGCTATTGTAGGAGGTGTTCCTGCTAAAGTTATTAAATATCGAGATAAAGATAAATATTATAAACTGGTGGCTGAAAACAAATTCTATATTAAACTGAAAAAAGAAGGCAAAACAATACTAAACGACAATGACAGATGTATCAACATATCTAAGAAAAATTAACACCGCATACAAAATTCTTGTACGCCCTACACTACATAAAATATATAATACTATAGATTTTCTTCTTACTCCAAAAAACAAACGAGTAGTGCTAAATGGGTGGTTTAGACATTGTGGGAGGACTCTTTTGCCCAATAATTGGGGAGATGACATAAATTTTTATATTATTCCTATCTTGACCGGCAAAAAAGTATTCAATTACAGTAGTATGTACAGGTGGATATTAGCTTCCGATGAGAATAATTATACCTGCATAGGCTCACTGATAGATATGTTTTCTGATACAAAAACTATTGTTTGGGGAAGCGGTATTCTCCGAGGAAATGAACCCCTAAAAGATATTCCTGAAAAAGTATTGGCTGTTCGCGGACCAAAAAGCCGCAAATATCTTATAGATAAGGGCATTAGTTGTCCTGAGATATATGGCGACCCTGCTCTGCTGCTTCCTTTAATATACAAACCTTCTATTCAAAAAAAATATAAACTCGGTGTTATTCCCAACTTGGCTGACGTTAGAAATCCGCTTGTTGACAGACTCATAAAAATAGGAAAAGGCAGCGTAAAATTCATAAATATGACGGATTATGACGATTGGAAAAGCGTAATTGAGGACATTTGCTGCTGTGAAGCTATTGTGAGTAGCTCTTTGCATGGACTTATTATCGCCGATACATACGGAATACCAAATGCAAGAGTAAAATTTTCCGACAACGTAACAGGTGGCGATTTCAAGTATGACGACTATTTTGAATCCGTGTCTCGTGCAAAAAAAACACCTCTGTTGGTCACTTTCGAAACAGAAATTTGCGAATTACTTGCACTTTGCAGCGATTGGAAACCAATTTCTTTTAATTCAAAACCACTTTTAAACTCTTGCCCTTTTGAGATATTGAAAAATTATTATTAACTTCGTAGCAAAATTAAACATATATTATATATCATGAATTCAGACATTAATGTAATCAATAGCGGTGCTAACAACATACGCATTCTCGCAGCATCAATGGTGGAAAAAGCCAAATCCGGTCACCCCGGTGGTGCTATGGGTGGAGCAGACTTCGTAAATATGCTTTACTCATCTTTTATTGTAAATGACCCTGACGACGGCAATTGGTTTTCACGCGACAGATTTTTCCTGGACCCGGGTCACATGTCACCCATGCTTTATAGCGTGCTTGCCCTCACCGGTAAATACACTATTGAAGAACTCCAACAGTTTCGCCAATGGGGTAGCGTAACACCCGGACACCCTGAATGTGAACCGCATAGAGGAGTTGAAAACACTTCCGGTCCATTAGGTCAAGGTCACACTATGGCTGTGGGCTGTGCGATTGCAGAACGCTTCATCGTGGCTCGCTTTGGAGAAAACTTTGCACATAAAACGTACGCTTTCATTTCCGACGGTGGTGTTCAAGAAGAAATTTCACAGGGAGCAGGACGTCTTGCAGGATACCTCGGACTAAGCAACCTCATTATGTTCTACGATAGCAACAATGTGCAACTATCCACAGATGTAGATGCTGTGTCAAACGAAGATGTTGCAGCAAAATATCGTGCTTGGAATTGGAACGTGATTGAAGTAGATGGCACAAATCCTATTGAAATTGCAGACGCTCTCACTAAGGCTATCGCAGAAAAAGCAAAACCAACTATCATTATTGGTCACACCATTATGGGACGCGGCTGCGTAACTGCTGACGGACAAAACTTTGAAGGCAAATGTAGCACTCATGGCCAGCCTATCAGCAAATCCGGTGCAGACTATGCTGCAACTGTCAAAAATCTTGGTGGAGACCCGGAAAATCCCTGGGTTATACGCCCGGAAGTAGCAAAACTTTATGCCGACCGTGCTGACGAACTTCGCAAAATAGTAGCTCAAAGAAAAGCTGCTGAAGCAGAATGGGCTAAAGCAAATCCGGAACTCGCACAGCAACTCCATGACTTTATTGCCGGCAAACTACCGGAAATAGACTATGCTGAGATTCAGCACAAAGCAAACACGTCCACTCGCCAAGCTTCCGCTGATGTTCTCGGTGCATTTGCTGTACAAGTAAAAAACATGATTGTTTCAAGTGCAGACCTTGCAAACTCAGATAAAACAGACGGATTCCTCAAGAAAACGACTCCGTTCAAAGCAGGTGACTTCAACGGTGCATTCCTCCATGCAGGTGTTTCAGAACTCACTATGGCATCAATTATGAATGGTATTGCACTTCACAAAGGTGTAATAGGTGCGTGCGGAACGTTCTTCGTATTCAGTGACTATATGAAGCCGGCAGTAAGACTTGCCGCACTTATGGAACTCCCCGTGAAATATATTTGGACTCACGATGCTTTCCGTGTAGGTGAAGATGGTCCAACTCATGAACCCGTAGAACAAGAAGCACAAATCAGACTTATGGAAGAACTTAAAAACTTCTCCGGTCGTCCTTCTATGCTCGTTCTCCGTCCTGCAGATGCTGCTGAAACTTCAATAGCGTGGAAAATGGCTCTTGAAAACAACGACACGCCTACAGCACTTATCCTTTCACGCCAAGACATCAAAGATTTACCTGCTGTGACCGGCAATCGTCTTCTTGAAGCAGAAGGTGCAATGCGTGGCGGATATGTTGTTATTGAAAACGCCTACCCAAAAATCACTCTTGTAGCAAACGGTTCTGAAGTATCTCTCCTTTGCGAAGTTGCAGAACAACTTGAAAAAGAAGATATCAAATGTAGAGTGGTATCAGTACCATCAATCGGACTTTTCAACGAACAAGACAAAGAATATCGCGATAGCGTAATCCCTGTAAACGGACTTGTATTCGGACTTACCGCAGGACTGCCTTCTACACTCCGCGGAGTTGTAGGTCCAAACGGACACGTATTTGGTCTTGACCACTTCGGAGCATCTGCACCATACAAAATCCTTGACGAAAAGTTCGGATTTACTATTGAAAACATCATTTCCGAGGTGAAAAAACTGCTAAAATGATATTTATTATTAACAAGCACAAAAAAAGTTGATTTTTTTTGTGCTTGTTTGAAAAAAAAACACTAATTTTACACCCAAATTTAGAAAAAAAATTTAGCTATGAAAAAAATTACGCTTTTAGCTCTTTTCAGTGCAATGCTTTTGTCCGTCAGTGCACAAGAAAAGTCTGATGAGATAGTCTATGTTGAAGACCCATCTCAGGGCTATCTTTTTAATCGTTTTAAAGACAATTGGTTTGTAACGGGAGAAATTGGTGGCAATATTTATTTCTCATCATCTGACCAGCACCGCAAATGGACAGACCGTTTTGACCCTGCAGCAGGTATCTATGTAGGAAAATGGTTTTCACCACTTATTGCCGCTCGTATTGGTGTTGATTGGTTGCAAGTTAAAGGTCTTTCACAAGTTGAAGCTCCGGGTGTTGACCTTCGTAACCCAATGGTAAACGGCTACTATAAACAGCAGTTTAACCATTTCGGCCCGGTTTTCGATGTTATGTTCAACATCACAAACTGGGTACGCGGATACGTTCCGGGACGTAAGTATAACCTTATTGCATACGCAGGTTCCGGCGGCTATTGGACAACTGCTCGCGATTTCAGTTATACTGAGGAAGGTAAGCTCCAAGACAATGGTTACAAAGATATGCAAGACCGTGTCCTCACATTCCGTCTTGGTGTTATGAATACTTGGAGAATCACAGAACAGGTTCAGCTCGCTCTTGACGTACGTTACAGCGGACTTGACAACCACCGCGACGAACCCGATATGCGTTGGAACAAAACTTCTCACGACTTGCAAGCATACCTTGGCGTTACGTACCTCTTCAAACGTCGCGAATGGTATCCTCCTGTAGTTCCTGTTTGCCCGGAACCTGAAAACTGCGACCCTATCCGTGCACAACTCGCTGCTGCTGTTGCTAAAATCGCTGACCTTGAAGACCAGCTCGCTCACTGCTGCGAAAAATGCCCGGTACCTGAAGTTAAAGAAGAAGGTCCTCTCGCTACTATTTATTACCCAATAAATATCTTCAAAATTACACGCAAAGACGTTGCTCTTCTTGAGGCTGTTGCACAAGTAATGAAAGATAATCCAAACAAACATTACGTCATCACCGGTTGGGCTGATAACTATACAGGTAACGACAAAATCAACACTCGTCTCCGTAACAATCGTGTAAATGGAGTTAAAAAGCAGCTCCTCAAACTCGGTGTTCCTGAATCACAAATCACTGCTACTATCAATTCCGGCAACCTTTGTGACCTCGGAGAAAAATACGTTGCACTTGACCGTGCTGTTACCATTGAAGAAGCTCGTTAAACAATATTGTTATTATCTATACAAAAAGGGTCAACATTTTTTTGCTGACCCTTTTTTATTATCTGAAATCCCATCAGAATAAAAAATGAACGATTCTTTTAGCAGAGTAAAACTCCTATTAGGTAACACAAGTTTCAACGAAATCACATCATCACGCATCATTATTTTCGGACTTGGTGGGGTGGGAAGTTGGTGTGCGGAAAGCCTTGTCCGTTCCGGAGTTAAGGACATCACACTTGTGGACTGCGACAGAGTGGAAATCTCAAACATCAACAGGCAACTCCCCGCCACTTCCGAGACCATAGGACAAGTAAAAGTAGATGCAATGAAAAACCGTCTCTTGGAAATAAATCCGGAAGCGGAAATCACATCACTCCGCTGCTACTACACTGCTGAAACTGCACAACAATTTGACTTGTCACAGTACGACTATGTAATTGATGCAATAGACTCACTGAAAGACAAAGCACTCCTTATTCTTGAAGCCACAAAAAGCAATACTACCCTATTCTCTTCTATGGGTGCCGCTTTGAAACTTGACCCATTGAAAATTTCCGTGGCAGAATTTTGGAAAGTGCAAGGTTGTCCTTTGGCTGCCGCACTCCGACACAAATTCAAAAGAGAAAAAAAATTTCCGAAAAAGAAGTTCAAGTGTGTCTTTTCTCCTGAAATTTTCAAAAATTTAGGCGAACAGCCTCAGGAAATAGACAATAACGCCGGTGACTTCACAAACTTGGACGGCTTTAACGTCAATGCTAACAAAGCCCAAATAAACGGTACTCTCGCACATACAACTGCCATTTTCGGCTTTATGCTTGCCGGACTCGTTATTCAAGATATAATCAAAAAACCTCACTAAACGTAAACGCCAACAAAATATTCGTCATGCGAAAAATCATTCACAAATCACCGGCTTGGCTTTACACAGTCATAGTAACACTCTCCATTATTTACCTCACGCTTGTGCCAAAGCCACTACCGGATATACAAGTGCCACTATGGGAACATACAGACAAGGTTGTACACGCACTGATGTTTGGTGGATTCGTTGCCGCATGTTGTTTGGACTATATGCGTAAAAAGCAAATTTCACATATTTCCAAACGTATAATGCTCACTATAATTATTATAGCAACTGCTTTCGGGGGCATCATTGAGATTTTGCAAAATGCAATGGGACTTGGCCGCTCAGGAGATTATTTTGATTTGATTGCAGATTTCGCAGGCATAATAATCTTTGCAGCCATTTCACCGGCTACTGTCCGAAGACTGTTTTTGCAACAACAATAGTCCTTTGGAAAAGGTTTAACAATAATCAGAATTTCACAACAAGCTCTGCAACAACCTTATCACGATTTCCTTCCGTTGGAGTAAAGTCCGAATGATAAAAATACTTTTCGTAGTTCAAGCGAATATCCGCATGAATTGACTTGTATTTATAAGTAATAGTAGTTCCGATAGTTGCTCTGTTTCTTGCCACATCAGACACGGCAAGATAGCCTTCTCCGTCTGTATCAATACCATTTGAATGGTCTGTCATACCATCAAACCTGGCTTGAAAAGAAGCTTGATTAAACACTCCCAATTTAATAGGCATTTTATATTGAACTTGAGCATTATACGCATGACATTCCGGGTGCAACATTTCTGAATAATGCTTATACATATATTCCCCCTCAATAAACCAACGGTCATAAGTCCAATTCACAGTAGCATCGTAAAGTTCAATTCTTGTAACAGACGGTTTCATCGTTTGGCAACCGCCGACAACTGTCACATTGCCTATTTTATACAATGCTCTGAAAGCAACAGATACTCCGCTAGAAAAAGACTCCTGGTTGTCAACAGATTTGGAATTAAATACGCCTCCTTCAAGTGTAAGCGGAAGTGATTTGGGTAAATAGACGAGTTTCAAACCTACACCTCGTACATTTCCTACCTGCTTTGCTATAAAAGAGCGATTTGCAAAAAATTGGTCTGCCGGTGCACGGAATGCATCTACGCCAAATGGCTTGCGGAACTGTCCTACTTGAATCTTGAAAGACTCAGACATTTTCATTCTGCACCATGCATCAAGAAATCTCATTTTTCCTTTCTCGCATACATCAAACTGGATTTTATAGTCAATTATTGGCAAAATATTTCCTTCCACAGACATTCTTGCATTTCGCACTTGAAAACGGCTTACACCATCTTCCGTTTCTAATTCATATTTTCCACGGAAAGTACCATGTATTTTTGGAATATAGTCAAAATCTTCCGCAAAAATAGCTAACGGAATAAAAAGGAATAAAAGCAGATGGCTTAGTTTCATAATCGTGATTTTCTATTTGTATGCAAAGTTACCTATTTTTAGGCTCTTCTTTTCTAAACATACATTAAATTTTGGTTAACTAATCTTTATAAGCAATAAAAAAAAGAAACCACCCGCAAAAAGCAGATGGTTCTTTATACGTGCTGTTTAATTTTTTCGCTGTAAACAGATGCTTATTCAGCAACAACAACAGAGTCTGCTGCTACAGAGTCAGCACAGCAAGAATCAGCAGGAGCTTCAACAACTTCTTCTACAGCTTCTTCTACTACAGCTGCAGAGTCAGCAGCTTCAGCATTGTTGTCAGAAGAACCGCAAGCAACCATTGTCATACCTGCGAGAACAGCGAGAGATAAAACTAACTTTTTCATTTTCGTGTAAGATTAAATAATAAAACAATAATTTGAGTTTCAAAAACACTGCAAAGGTAATGCAATTTTTTGTACTTACAAATATTTTTTGCAATTTTTTTTGCTTTATAGCATATTTTTTTGGCACTTTTTTATTTTTCGATTGATAAATCCTAATTTATGTCCTTATTTTAGATTAGAATTTCCTTTCTCAAACATCTATTTTGCTTTTAATTTGTAGCACTAAGTAATTGACACCTTTTCGCTTTATTCTATACTGATTTTTTTGAATTTTTGGCAATATTATTAGCCACAGCCACAGCTTTTGTGATATGGTCGCAGATATATTCTTCACCAAGCAAACTATTTATATTTGCATTTTTCAGTGAAGCATGTACACTCGGATTTACTCCGGAAAGCACAATCTTAATACCTTCGTCGTGTGAAGACTTTATGAGAATTTCAAGGTTGTGGATAGCAGTAGAATCAATAAACGGCACTTTTCGCATACGGATAATTCGAACTATCGGCTTTTCATGCAGAGTGCTACGCATCATATCGTCAAACTTAGTTGCTATACCAAAGAAGAACGGACCGTCTATTTCATATACGGATACCCCTTTTTCTACTGTAAGCACCTCATGGTTGGAAAGGTCCGTACCCTCTGCAACGTCAAGTTGCTCACTATACACCTTAATCTGTGAATTTTCCATCACTCGACGCAGGAAGAGCACAATAGCAAGAAGAAGACCTATTTCTATTGCAATGGTAAGGTCAAATATCACAGTGAGGAAGAACGTTACCAACAGGACTGAAACGTCGCTCTTAGGTGCTTTGAAAATACCCACCACAGTTCTCCAGCCGGACATATTGTATGACACCACTATCAACACTGCCGCAAGGCAAGACATAGGCACAAGATTTATTAGCGGCATAAGGAACAGGAATGTCAGTAGCAACACAACTGCGTGTATCACACCTGCCACAGGTGTACGTCCGCCGTTTGTAATATTTGTCATTGTTCGTGCTATAGCACCTGTCACCGGAATTCCGCCAAAAAGCGGCACTGTGATGTTTGCTATACCTTGACCTATAAGTTCCGTATTGCTGTTTGTGCGTGAACCTGTCACACCGTCTGCCACAGTAGCGGAAAGAAGCGATTCAATAGCACCGAGCACCGCTATGGTAAATGCCGACGGCAAGAGCAAATTTATTGTTGCCATATCTATATCAAACCCATGAGGCGACGGAAGTTCTGACGACATATCGCTGAAACGCATGCCGATTGTTTCCACAGTCAGAGACGGGAAGAAATATGAGATTACACAGGTTGCAGCAGTCACAATTATTATTGAAATCAACGCTCCGGGAAGTTTCTGCGAAATCTTGGGAGTAAGAATAATTATGAGCAATGACACAATACCCACTGCAAGAGTATATAAATCAATATTTCCAAGGTTTGAAAGATACATTCCCCACTTGGGAATAAATTCTCCGGGAACTTTTTCAAGCCCGAGTCCCAAAAAGTCGTTCATCTGAGTGGAGAAAATTGTCAGAGCGATACCGGCTGTGAAACCCACCACAATAGGATAAGGTATAAACTTGATTACCGTACCAAGCCTGAAAAGTCCCATCATCACAAGTATAAGACCCGCCATAAGTGTAGCTATAGCAAGACCCGTCATGCCGAATTGGGCTATAATATTATAAACTATCACGATAAACGCACCCGTTGGCCCACCTATCTGAACGGTATTTCCTCCAAATGCGGAAACCATAAAACCACCGATAATTGCGGTGATAAGACCTGTTGTGGGACTAACTCCGGACGCTATACCAAAGGCGATTGCAAGTGGCAATGCCACAATACCAACTACAATTCCGGAAATAAAATCTGCCTTAAACTTTGCAAGCGAGTACCCTCGCAATGATGATAATGATTTCGGATGGAAATCAATAGTACCTGTAAACTTCATGTGTACTAATCTTTTTAGCCTTAAAATTTCTTAATTTACCTAAAACTGTGCAAAGTTACGATTTTTTTTTGGATTAGCAGACATAATCAGCAGTTTTGTCATACTGTTGTAAAACAAATAGGGAAAAATACGAAGCCTAAGCAACTATTCTTCCGCTTCCTGCTCATCTTCCTTTGTCTCTGCCGGAACAAGGAATGAACTGAACTCCCACAAGAAATAAATAGGTATAAAGACCACAAAAAGAGTAAATGGGTCACCGGTAGGCGTAATAAGTGCGGCGGCTATAAGCAATACCACTATCGCATGGCGACGGAATTTGGAGAAAAAGCCCTTTGTGAGTATATGGAATTTGCCAAGGAGCCATGACAAAAGAGGCAACTCAAACACAAGACCCATTATCAAACATATCCCCAAAAAGTTATCCATATAAGACTCAAGTGTCAGAGTGTTTTCAATCGTTTCACTAAGTTGATATGTAGCAAGAAAACGGAGAGTGAGAGGAAATACAAGAAAATAGCCTACTGCCACACCAAGATAAAACATGGCATTGCCAAACAAAAAAGCTACTCTGGCATTTTTCTTCTCCTCCGGATAAAGACCCGGACTGATAAAACTCCAAAGCATACTTATTATAATAGGAAAACACACCACCGCAGCACTCCAACCGGACATTGAAAGGTGAGTAAACAGCTGAGCTGCAAGGTTTATGTTAATAAGACTTATCTCAAATGCCGGTGTTCCGGATTCAGGTGGCACTATCGCATCAAAAAAGCGATAAAGCGGAAAATCCGCATGCGTCGGTGCAAGAATAACATTGTCAAATAGCCACGGCATTGCCATAAACATAGCTATAGCCACAACTATTACAACCACAACGATGCGGAAGAGTATTCTCCTCAACTCATCAATGTGGTCCCAAAACGACATTTCTTTTTGTTCGTCAGACACCTACGCTATATAATTGAAAAAAGTTTGTGACAAAAAACGATTGACCTAAAGGACTTATTTTTTACCTGTTATCGTCTCTTATTTCCCGTTCTATATCGTTTTTAGTGTCACGCATACCTTCCTTAAATGAAGATATTCCTTTACCTATACCTCGCATCAGTTCAGGAATTTTCTTGCCGCCAAAAAGAAGAAGAACAACCACAAGAATAATTATCCATTCCCAACCACGGATATTACCCAAAAATAGAGGTATTAATGCATATAAAGACATAGTATTTATGTAATTTAGTTGTTATTTACTCGTTTTATCGCTGTAAAGGTACAAAAAATATTCCTAACTACGCATCAATTACCGTCAAAAATTGTCGGGTCTGCCGTATAAAGAACCAATGTCACAATTAGTACTATAGTCACAAAATAAATAACATAGAAAATTGCACCCAGAAACATTGTAAACAAATACCTGCGTATAGACGCCCATAAACTCTTATGTGGGAAAATCTTGTGCAAAACAAGGAAGATAAATATTGCGGAATAAAGCGTCTGTATCGCATCTGAATTACCTTTACCGAAAAACGGAGTAATCAGCACATCTGTCAGAATTGTTACCGCCGTCACTGCACTAAGCATATACACGGAAGCCGTGGCGTATTCAGCCCAGTTGTACTTGCCTTTCTCCAAACGTGAATAGACCACTTTTACTGCCAAAATCATTGGAATACGCAATAATATCAAGGTAATAATCTCAATATTAAGTATAGTCTTTCCAAGTTTTATTATCGTTTCCTGCACGGGAGGCAAACCCATGGAATGATTCCAAATATCTTTTAAACTCTCGTTGGAACCCAATCCAAGCACGGAGTTTATTATCGCACTGAAAAAGAAAAGAAACACAAGAGTAGTCATAGGTGCCATATAGCAAACCTGATGACCTTCAAGATAGTCCTTTATTACTTTCCAGGGACGAGTCACAAGCCTCCAAACAGTTCGCAAAAACAGTGGGTCAAGACGCAGCACGCTACTAATGGTTTGTCTATACAAAGAAGACGCCTCAACCCTACCAACAAGCATAGACTGTCCGCAGTTAGGGCAGAAATTGCCATTACTTTCCGTACCACAATTAGCACACTTATGTGTCTCAGCCTCCTGTGTCTCCGGTGGATTACCCTCCGTCTCGGTTATTTCGCCTTTCTCGGTAATGATTCCATCATTTTCGCAAGTCAAAACCTCATTTCCATCAGTCTTTTCCGCATTTTCACGAATCAAATCCTCATTGTCATGAGTATGCAACTCATTTTCCGAAACCAATTCTTCATTGTTTCCGGAATCTTTCAGACGAACATCTTTTTCTTCACTATTTATGGCATCACTCATAGCAAGAACTCTTTCTTTTCTGCAAAAATAATCACTTTCGCCTTATTTTGCAAAAATTCACTTAAAAAAGGTCTCTTAGAATCTACAAAAAGAAATAATATTTATGGATTTTTCCATAAATCCTAATACGCAACTAAAAATGAATAATTATGAATTATGCACAATCCTTAGGATTCTTATAAAAAAAGTGCACCGAAACCGATGCACTTTTATAAAAGTATTTTTATTTTCGCCGTTTGGCGAAGGGAATGCTAAAGAATTACTCAGCAACAACTTCAAAAGGAATTTCAACAGAAACTTCCTTGTGGAGTTTGAGAACAGCAACATAGTTGCCAACTTCTTTAACGGCTTGCTTAAGGTCAATCACTTTGCGGTCAATAGCGAAACCTGCTTTTTCGAGTGCTTCAGCAATCTGGATAGCGTTAACAGAACCAAAGATAGTACCTGTAGAACTTGTTTTAGCACCGATAGTGAGTTTAACATCAGCGAGTGAAGCAGCAAGAGCTTCAGCATCAGCTTTGATTTTTGCAAGTTTGTGTGCACGCTGGCGTTGGTTTTCAGCAAGCACCTTAAGAGCAGATTGTGATGCAATCACAGCCTTACCTGTTGGAATAAGGTAGTTGCGACCATAACCATCTTTAACTTCAACAACGTCGTCCTTGTATCCAAGGTTGTGTACGTCTTCTTTAAGAATAATCTTCATAATTTTAATACTGCTTTTAAGTGGTTATTTCATCAAGTCTGTTACGTATGGAAGGAGAGCGAGATGACGAGCACGCTTTACAGCCTGTGCTACCCTACGCTGGAATTTGAGAGAAGTACCTGTAATACGGCGAGGAAGAATCTTACCCTGCTCGTTGAGGAACTTTTTGAGGAATTCCGGATCCTTGTAGTCAATATACTTGATACCGCTTCTTTTAAAACGGCAGTATTTTTTCTTTTTTACATCTACTGACATCGGAGTCAAATAGCGAATTTCTGATTGTGCTTGTGCCATGATTTTAGTCCTCCTTTACTTCTTCTTTAGGTGCATTTGCTTTTGCTGCCTTAAGTGAACGACGTTTTTCAGCGTATTCAGCAGCATACTTATCCTGACGGAATACCAAGAAACGTAATACGCGTTCATCACGACGGAATGCAGTTTCTAATTTTTTAACTATAGTAGGTTCACCCTCAAATTCAAGGAGAGTGTAAAATCCGGTAGATTTCTTTTGGATTGGATATGCGAGTTTACGCAATCCCCAACATTCTTCATTCACAACTGTTGCATTGTTATCTGCAAGCACTTTTGTGAATTTATCTACCGCTTCCTTCATCTGTACATCAGACAAAACGGGAGTTAAAATGAAAACGGTTTCGTACTTCATGTTTTTATTGATTAATAATTAATTTGGTTTGAAAATCGGGTGCAAAGGTAGCAATAATCCATCACATTTGCAAATATTTGCAGTCTTTTTCATCAACAAATATTCAATAGCACATTTTTCTATTATAAAAATTGTCATTTTTACATTAAATGTATAACTTTGCGATAGCCAAACACATTTTTTCAGAACACAAGAAAACAAATCATAAACTAAAAAATTCTAATCCTAATGAAACTACTCAGATTTCTGACAGTATTTATTCTTGCAATGAGTCTGTCGCTAAGCGTTGAAGCCAAACAGAAAGACCAAAGGCTCAATTATGAAATTGAAGGAGCCGGAACTGCTGCTCAAGGCACTTACATGGTTAAAGTCACTGTTATATCCAAAGAAAAAAAGCCATCGGAAGACGTTATCAAACGCAGTGCCGTACACGGTGTGCTTTTCCGCGGTTTTGCAAACAAAGAGCTCCGACAACACCAAAAACCACTTGCAGGCAGTCCTGCAAATGAAGCCCAAAATGCTGATTTTTACAAAGATTTCTTTGCTGAGAACGGTACTGCCACAGCTTACGCACAAGTGGTGACAGGCTCTCGCCAAGTGGTCAAAGCCGGCAAAGAATATCGAGTATCAGACGTGGTGATTGTAAATAAAGACCAGCTCCTGAAAGACTTGCAAAATGCAGGTGTAATTCGTGGACTCGGCTCCGCTTTCTAAATAATAACATTAATCTTACATTCAGAATATTATGAAAAGATTTATTATTTCAGCCGTGGTGGCAATAATTTCGGCATTTACGGCTTATTCTCAGGATAATTACGATGTAATTTACCTCAACAACGGCTCTGTTATTCAAGGCTCAATCACAAACATTAAGGAAAATCAGTCCGTTACAATCCGTACACTTTCCGGGGAACAATACACATACAAAATGATTGAAGTCCGCAAGATAGACCGTAATAGCAATGGTGTCAAAATCCCATACGAAAGAGGCAAACAAGAACATAAAAATTACAGCACTTATAGTAGCGGTTTCTTCTTTGCTATTGAAGGCAACGGCGGCTATTCACTAAATCTTTCCGGAAGCAATATCGGATTTGGAGAAGTGGATTTTGTGGGTGGCTACAGAGTAAACGAATTT
>SAMEA3663271__coassemble_175_pt1 | contig 30602 bp, 23 predicted proteins | sample SAMEA3663271__metabat2_low_PE_018 | metagenome-assembled genome bin SAMEA3663271 (sample SAMEA3663271) | pig gut metagenome | biome: pig gut; feature: pig-associated habitat; material: faeces | place: China | collected 2013
ATTTTGTCCTGATAATAAGTATTAATTTTGTAACGCTTATTTAGGACTAGTCATTTTATATTGCTAAATATTCAAAAGTATAGTACTTATTCAATCGGAACTTGTATTTCCGTAACATACTCTTCCTGTGTCTGCTTGTTCCAAGCACCATCTATATACGAAAATCGGATTTGTCCTATAATGTTATATCCTTTTTCATTGATATAGTCTAATACTTTTGTCATTGAGTCTGAGAATTTTGTGTAAGGTCCAATGTGTTTGAAGCATAGAGCCTTTTTTACTTCATCTGTCTTATAAAATTTCAGAATTGCTGTTTCAGATTTTATTTCATCTACAGCTTCACAGTATTCAACGTCAATATCAACGTCTTTGTGTTCAGGGTCATGTTCAATTGTGTAGCAATACTGTGGTTCAGGGCATTTACAGCCGAGACGCATCATCTCAGGACCAATCACTCCATAGCATATTGGCCCCAATTCATCGTAAGTTTTGATAATTTGTCTGTGACTTGCAACGATTCTACTTTCTAAAGTCTTAATTTCAAATTCTTTCATTTCAATTTTCTTTGCGGAAGACTTTTCAAGACTTTGAAGTTCAGTCAGTCTCTCGGATAGAAGTGTGATTTGTTTTTTGCAATCCTTGATTTTACTTTGGATAAGGTCTATTTCCGGACGGTCATTACCCTTGTCGAATATATCTTTTATTTCAAATAAGGTAAGTCCTAAATCTTTTAAGTGTACAATAGTATTAAGTGTGATAGCTTGGCTAATCTCATAATACCTGTAGCCTGACGATTCATCAACTTTAACGGGGTAAAGTAAACCTAAATCCTCATAATGTCTGAGAGTTTTGACTGTAACTCGGCAGAGCTTTGAAAATTCTCCAATTTTATACAATTTTTTCATTTTGTTTTGCTTTTTGGTACCAATGCTCTGCAAAGTTAGTCTATGACCTAAGGTACGAGTCAAGAGTTGAAATCTGAAATTAACACTATTTAACTATTTTAATTATTTTACCTTCAATCAATGATAAATATACGTCACCTGTGTATGGGTCTGTATCAATACCGTTAACTTCCGATGAACCAACGGTTTCCTGCCATAATATATTATACGTTTCCGCATCAACTGCTGTAATAATTCCGCGACGAGAACCGACATAAATTACTCCGTCATTTTCTGAAATAATACAAGGTGCATGTTCGTAGCCAATACCTAAATCAATCAATTTGATGAGATTAAAATCTTTTTTTGTAGCGTCAACCACAGCAAGTTCACCATCCATAGTCTTGGAATATATTTTTGTTAAGTCCTCGCTATGTCCAAGGCTCTCTCGGTATTTGTAGTCATTATTTCTCCATATAGTTTTACCATTAGTTCTATCTATAGCTGTCATATATCTGTCCGGTGCTACAATAAATACATATTTATCAGTAACAACAGGGACAACATTACCGGGACCGAGCATATTTGCCGTTTTGCCATTGAACCATTTCCAGTTTAGTTTACCTGTTTTTTTGTCAAGACATCTTAAATATGTATCCCATGCACCAAAAATCACATCATTTCCGCACACGACAGGAGCTGCTTGACAATAATTATTTATTGAATCAAAACTCCACAATACTTTTTGTGTTTTGATATCAAATGCTTCAAACTTTTTGTAACCTCCTTGATAAAGAATGTTTTCAATAGCAAGTCCGTCTGCTACGTATGGACCATCGGAATCGTGTCTGCAAATTATGCGTCCGTCATTGTCATTTACAAACATTAGAGATTTGTCTGCACAAGGAATAGCAATAATCTCACCACAATTTTGCACTCTTGAAAAAAGTGATGCACCGGTGCTTATTTGCCATTTGGGGAGGAATGTATTTTTGTTTATAGCTTTCACTTGTCCAAGTGAGTTGCCAAATATTAAATTCTTTTCAGAAAACCCTATACGAGTGAAAATAGATGCAGAATCTGAATATACGATTTGTGTATGTTTAAGCTCTGATTGTGCGGATTCAAATTTTGTTTTTGTGGGAAGTTTTACGGGAAATGCAATTACCTTTTCAGGTTTGCAACCAATGTTTTTTTTGTAAAAACGTATAGAGTCATTCTCAATATCAACGTAAGAATAACCATAAACGCCTTCTTTTCTATCAAGTGCTGCCACCATCATGGATTGAATACTGCCGGACATATAAGGAATATATCTATGGTAGTGTCCATTGATGTGAATTATCGTAGGATAGTCTTCAAGAAGTTTAATGTAGTCAATATAACCTAAGTCCAAGTCGTTTTGTCTTAATGGATAGTGATTAAAAGATACGATTTTTTTGTTACTATTTTTGTATCCGTCTAAAATCTTTCGAAGCCAATGCATATCTTCCTTTTTGATATGTCCATCACCCATTTTCATATATGGACCACAGTTTGTGCCAACAATTACGATATCACTACCGGGTATTTCTGCAGCGAATCTATCATTGCCCCAAAGGTCAACAAATGTTTTCGTAGCACTTTGCGACCAGTTGTTTTCGTGGTTGCCGGGAATGACGTATGTTGGTGCGGAGATTATGTCTAAGATAGACTTTACGTTTGCAAGTTGTTCATCGGAGCCTTCATTAGTAAGGTCGCCGCACATTATTACGGCATCACATTCTGTTGCATTTATTTCTTCAACCGCAAGTTTTAATTGTCTCTCACATTCATTACCGGGTGTCACATGTACATCTGCAAGTACTATTAGTCTTACAGCCCAAACATTAAGCACAAAAAATGATAAGATTAGAGTAGCGAATATTCGTTTCATGATATTGTAATATGTTATGTATTTGTATGTGCAAAGATAGCCAATAAAAAGAATATTGGCAAATTATGCATAAATCAGATTGCGGAGAACATAGTCAGACGTAAGCCAATATTTTTCCGGAATAAAAATAGTACTTCCATTTTTGCAAAGAATCCCTGAAGAAATAAGTTTCTTACTTTCTTTATTGAAGTGGTTTTGTATAAATTCAGGAAATGTGTTTTCGATTATTAGACTATCCAATCCTGTAGCAGTACGGAGTGAAGTGATAATAATGTCATTATAACGTTCTACCTCGTCGGTCACTTCTGTAATGAATACCGTTTGTGAGTTGTTTAATATTGATGAAATATATTTTGGAATACTATTAGGATTATATCTGCGGTGTTTGCCATCAAAACTGTGTGCAGAACAGCCTAAACCGAGATAAGGAGTGAAATTCCAATAGTTTGAATTGTGTATTGCTTCTTTACCGGGAATGGCAAAGTTAGATATTTCGTAATGCTTATAACCGGCATTGCGGAGTGTGTTACACAGAAATGTATATGCTTCTCCTGCTTTATCCTCAGATAATTCAGATACAATTCCTTTTTCTCGCAGAGAATAGATTTTGGTTCCTCGTTCGTATGAAAGCAAATATGCGGAAATATGTGGTGGAGAGAAAGAAAGAAGTTGTTCTAATGAATCTTTGAAAATATCGTTACTCGTTCTGTGTGTGTTATTTGTTGGAAGTCCGTAAATAAGGTCACAACTGTAGTTTAATCCGAATGATTTGATGATACTAATTGAATTGGCAGCCTTTTGAGAGTTGTGTCGGCGTGAAATTAGTTTTAAGGTATCGTCGTCAAATGATTGGACGCCCATACTGATTCTGTTTACTCCATAAGAAATGAATGTTTCAATGAGTTCTTCAGTGACATCTTCCGGGTTTACTTCTACAGTAAATTCTTTTACCTCGCTATTTATGTGAGTAGATAGTCCGTTAAAGAGTAATTGTAATGTTTCAGAATCAAGAATAGAAGGAGTGCCTCCTCCAATATAAATTGTAGAAAAAGGTGTTGCCACTTCATTTATCCTCAATTCAAGTTCTCTATGCAGAGATGTAATATATTCCTTTTGACGCTTTAGCATAGCAGGAGCTGAAAAGAAGTCGCAATAGCTACACTTTGAGTGGCAGAAAGGAATATGTATATATAGTCCGCTCATGATTATACGCCACAGATGTCTTTGAAATTACAATAACCGCAATGAGTGTAATCTTTTACTTGCTTTAGAGGATTTTCTTTATTTAGCAATTCCTCAAGATATGTCTTAAATGTGGATAAAAATTCATCATTTAGTGACAAAGAACCGTTATTGGATTCTTGTTTGTAATCTATAAGATTAATCTTTCCATACTTGAGGAAATCAAGTGGTTTCACAGCCAATTCTCTCAACTTATAAATCATCGGAAGAATTTTAATTTCTTCTGTGATACCTGTTTCTTTTGGATATTCTTGAGCAAAGATGTTAGCATAAAGGAATAGTTGTAGTATTGCCTTTGGTCTGTCACTTTTTTTATTAAATAAGTCAGATATATTGCTGAATTTCATAACATCTTTACCTGTTTTGTAGTCTATAAGTCTATAAGTTGTAGTGCCGTCATTGAAAGTAACCTTGTCCACTCTATCAATAAAGCATTTTACATTTAAGTTTATGCCTTTAATGTTTATTGTGGTGGTATATTCCTTTTCAGAGTAGATGTATTCATATTGCTTTATGCCTAATCTTTGAAACGCTTCTTTTTCTCTTTTAAATACACAATTCATAAAATATACCATAACATCTCCCAGAATTGTAATTTCCTTAGGTAAATCATTTAGTGTTAGCAATCTATTTTCTGTGGCTTTGGTAATGCGTCCTTTGTAATAATTATTATCAAATGACCGTACTAAAGAATCCACAATTAGATTTTGGTGCTTATTTAACACTTCTTCTAATACTTTTTCATTAAAGATTTTTGTTTTTGGGCCTTGATTTTCAACAATTTTGTAAAAATTCTGGAATGCTTCGTGCATAATAGTGCCATACATAGAGGAGTCCACAAATGTATTATCTTCATCTTGTTCCGGAAGTCCTGCAATGTATTTGAAGAAAAAATCTAATGGGCATGCTAAGTATTTGTTAAAAGCACTTGCAGAAATATACTTTTTATCCTTATCTGAAGAGAAATATCTGTTAATTTTTTCATATACGGAATTTGATTTCAATATAACTTTTTTACCGTCAATAATTTTTATATCAGGATTTTCTGTTTCAATGGTAATATTTTGTGGCAAAAACTCAATGTCAAATTTCTTAACTTCCAAATTTCTATCAGGTTCGGGAGTAAGGTCATAAGACATAGTAATATCTTTGAGCTTATCTTTGAATATACTCTTGAAAATGTATTTAAGTTGATACAAATACCTTGACATTTCGGATTGTGCACCTTGTGCCCTGGAATCGTGGATAAGATAAACGTTACTTGACCTTGTAAACAGCCTATAGAAATAATATGCGTAGATAGACTCTTGATATTCAGGATTTGATGTCTTAAAATCTTTACGCTGGTTGTAAGGTATAATAGATTTGCGGAACAATTTTTTGGGGTAAACACGCTCATTCATAGATAAGATAATGAGGTTTTCAAAATCCAATGCTCGAGTTTCGAGTATGCCCATAATCTGTGTTCCGTAAAGGGGTTCGCCTGAAAACCTCAAAGTTTGACCTGAAGCGAGCCTGATTATAAAACGAATAATAGTGCTGTGAGAAAGATGAATTTTGAATGTTTTACACAAACGCTGAATTGAATCAAAACTTTGCCTGAAATTTAAGGCAAAACTATGAATCCACGGGTCATCAACAGTATTTTCAATTATTGTATCAAGAATTTCTGTTACTTTGTCAATGTCGTTTTCATTATCTTCAAAGATTGTGAGGTACTTTGCCAATTGTGGGAAATTCTCTTTAATAAATGAATGTTTTATGTAATATATCTTTTCTGATATGATTTTGTTTTGAAGTTTATAAGACTCATTGTCTGTAATTTTCTTTAGCAATGGTTGTGAAAGAAAATCCAGTAAATCGTTGTAGAAATATGTTATCTCTCCCTGTGATTTGCTTGTTTTCGAACATAAAAATGTGATGCTTTTCAGTAATGATGTAATGGGAGTGTTGTTCAGCGGGTATCCCATTGTGATATTTATGTCTTTTAATTTTTCCGGAAGAGAACGGAGAACGTAAGTACACATTTCTTCGTCAGGCAAAATGAGTGCTGTGTTTACTCCATTTTTGTCAATTTTGCCATTTTTATCCAGGTCTGTCAAAATTTTTACAGCTAATTTAGCTTGTCCTACACGAGAGGGAACACCAATAATCTTGGTGTCTGGTAATGAGGAAGAATCATTATTTGGAAATAAATCATCTATATGTAATGCACTCTCGAATTCTGTATTGTTTTTGTGAACGAATAGTGAAGCAGGGTTTTTATCGTTCAGTAAAACGGAGTCTGAATCCCAATAAAAATCACCTTTTTTATTATCTTTGAACCATTTGAATATAGTATGTTCCGCAGGAGATAATGCATTAAAGCCGATGAATACATATTTGGAATATTTCAAGCGCCCTTTTAAACTATTCATTCCCTCTGCCGCTTTGCGGTATGCCATACCTTTGTAGCAAACATTTCTATTAGTCAATTCTTTGCGGAAATTTATATACAGTTCGTCAAGAACGGCCCATAGTTTGGTGATTCTATCGTTGATGGCTTGGTATGAATTATCTTCATTATCACCTTTATAGTAAAGCCACATGTCTTCAGTTTTACGTTTTTTTTCGTAAGGGTCTTTGAAGTATTCATTGACTATATCAAGTAGTTCATCAGTGAGATAGTTTGTAGCGATAGATTTATAGTCTTTAACATTCTTCAGAAGGTCTTTTGCATTGACGAGGTGAATATCTATATCGTTAAAATCGTTCAATATCATTTCGCCCCAGCCGGCAAAGGAGTCAAAATCAATTATTTGAGTATTATTACTCTTTTTAGCAACAATCTTCGTATAGCAATCGTAAAGAATGAAAAGGCGGTCAAAGTATGGTGCTTCTACACTATGAGTGAGATTAAGCACAAAGTTTTCTATGTCAATGGAATTTGCAAAAAGCGTTTTATTCCTGTTTTGAGATTCAACATAATTATTGAAAAACAAGCAACACCGTTTGTTTGGAAAAACGTAGCAAAAATCTGCCATCTTATCGCCATATTCTGTATAAAAAGAATCGGCAATGGATTTAAGAAATGTTTTCATAGTAATGGGTTATTATCGTTTTATAAGTAATATCGTACGAATAGCAACGTCAAAAAGCACCATTTTGGAGTTTGTGTTGCCTGAAATATCAGTTATTGCATCGTTGAATGTTCTGCTCAGTTCTTGCACGTTCCTTTCGTTGATGTATGGCGAAAATTTAGTTGAAAATTTTTCCTCAGCAGTATTTAGATAAATGAGATCTTTTTGATGCAGATTGTAAATGAAATTTTCTCGTGTCAGTCTGTCACAATATTTCAAAAAGGAGATTTGCTGTTCACGTCCCAATGATGCAATTTCATTTGACCATAATTTCAAATCTCCCACTTTTCTGCTATAAGCACTGCGCATTAAACGCATAAAAAAGTTGAAGAACTGTTCATTTCCGCTATCTGTGTTTAATTGCAGAATAGCTTTGGATAAAGATCCCTCGGCATTATGTGCAATAGAAAGTGCATCTTGCCATTCAATGCTGTATTTTTCCATAATATATGCAGCAATGTCATTATCCGTAAATCTTTCAACGTCTATTCTTTGACAACGTGAATAAATGGTGGGCAAAACCTCTTGCGGGGAATCAGATGTAAGAATGAATTTTGTATCACTGAAAGGTTCTTCTATCAGTTTTAGTAGTTTGTTTGCACACTGTTCATTCATTCTTTCCGGAAGCCACATTACAACAATTTTGTATTTGGAAGTACGAGCTGTGAAAGCAAGTTTGCTGATAAGCGAATCACTTTCTGTGACATACATTACGGGAAGAGTGGTTGATGCACCAAGTTCTTCCAACCAACCTTCAAAATTCATCATAGGGTCTTTTTCTACAAAAGACTTAAACTCTGTAATGAAGTCATCTGATATAGGTGGAGTGGTGCCGGTCTTTTTTTTAATTACAGGAAAACTGAAATGTGTGTCGATATGATTGAAAGTTGCATGCTGGCGGCATGATGGGCAGCAACCACAACTATCACCATTAGTGCGATTTGTGCAGTGGATATATTGTGCAAGTGCTTGTCCAAGAGCAAACTTACCCACACCTTGTTCACCTTGAAGAAGTAGTGCATGAGGCAATCGGTCATCTTCCACAAGGTTTACCAGCCTTTCTTTGATTTTTTGCTGTCCGGGTATATCGGCGAATCTCATATCAGTAATCTATTAAAAAATTTGAGAAACAACGTTTTTTACGGAATTTACAGCATTGTGAGAGTAGTAGTGAATAGATTTAATACCGTTGGCAAAAAGTTCTTTGCTCTGTGCTACGCACCATTCTACACCGACAGACTTTATTTCATTGTCATCTTTGCATTTAATAAGTTCTTTTGTTAATTCCATTGGTAAATCTACCTTGAAAGTCTTTGGCAAAAGGGTAATCTGGTTAGAATTAATGATTGGCTTGATTCCGGGAATAATAGGGACATTGATTCCAATCTCTTTGGCTCTACGGCAGAAATCAAAGAATTTTTGATTGTCAAAAAACATTTGAGTGACTACATAGTCTGCGCCGGCATCAACTTTGGCTTTAAGCCACATCAAATCCAACTCCTGGTTTGGTGATTCCTCATGTTTTTCCGGATAGCCTGCCACTCCGTATGAGAAAGGCATATCGTTGACGATATCCATATTTGTGCCATCAATGAATAGCCCTTTATTGAAAGCATTTACTTGTGCTTGGAGTTCTGAGGCATGTGCGTGGCCGTCAGGATTCGGTGTAAAACGAGATTCGTGTTTTGCTTTGTCACCACGGAGTAAAAGAAGATTTGTAATTTCCAAAAATCTCAAATCTATGAGTGCATATTCCGTTTCCATTTTGGAGTAGCCGGAGCAAATAATATGTGGAACTGCAGGAATGTGGTATTTGTGCTGAATTGCTGCAGCTACAGCTACAGTTCCCGGGCGACTGCGTTCGGAAACTTTTCTGTATAGACCATCAAGAGTGGATTTATAAACCATCTCGCTGCGATGAGTGGTGATATTGATGTATGATGGATTAAATTGCATCAGTGAGTCAATATTACTGAAAAGTTTGTCAATTCCTCTTCCTTTAAGAGGTGGTAAAACCTCAAAGGAGAAGGTGTTCCCTTGTTTTTGGTTTATAATTTCCGGTATTGTAGCCATATTCTAAAACATTACTTTTTTACTTCTGTTATTATTGTTGCTTTATATCCGATTTTGGCAAGAGAAGTTGCCAATACGTCAGGATTGGTTTTTTCTGCATCAAATTTAAGGGAAATTTTTTGATTTTCAATAGAAACATCTATAGACTTTATCCCTTTTTCAAATTTTAGTTGGTTTTTTATTTTGGCGACGCAATTTTTGCACGTAATACGTGGTGTTACGTTAAATTCTACAGTTTGTAAATCTTTAGCAGATATGCAGAAAAATGTTGCTGCCATAATCATTATTGTGAGAAAACGTTTCATAATCATTTATATTTTAGTTTAAGTCTTATCCCTGCGTAAAACATAGCTCCGTGGAGTGGGGCATAAATTAAAGTCGGGTCATAATAACCGATTTCCGGAATATTGATTATTGGATTTTTCTGTTTGTAACCTGTTAGGTTTTCACCACCGGCATAAATAGAAAAGTGTCGGAAATGACGCGTTACTTGTCCTGATAATTGTGCAAAGTTAGCATAATTTTCTGAATATAGGGCAGAATTATTGAAGAATGGGGACTTTGGTAATCTTCCGCCACCGGTTAATTGAATTGTCATATCAAATTGCCATAATTCAAGTGGAGTGAGATACGAAAGAGATACCATACTTTTATAGTCTGCTGTAAGCGGTTTTGTCATAGTTCTGCCACTGTAAGTTTCTTTAACATCATTTTTTCTATATGCAGCCATCAAAGTCAACCCGTCAAATAGTTCGTAATTCAAGTCAACCTGAAAAGTATGAGAATATGATTTGCCGTTAAGATTTGTTATGGCAATTTCACCGGGATTGCTATCTCTGTCAAGGATAATTTGGCTATTGAAATCCGTGAAGTAATACTCTGCCGATAGAGTAAAAGGTCTGCCGAATAACGAAGTGGAAAAACTGGAAGAAATGCCATAATTCCAAGCCTTCTCTTGATTTACTTCTTTTGTAACTGAAATAGGTAATGATGATGCAAGTAGGTAGCCGTATTCAGCCCATGGGTTTACGGTTCTATAGCCTTTGCCAACAGAGCCTCGGAAAGTGAGAGAACGTATGGGAACCCATTTTATGTGCATTCTTGGAGTTATGAAACTGTTGTAAATACTGCTATTGTCGTACCTTAATCCAGCCATTACAACCAATTTATCCTCTAACTTATATGTGTATTGAGCATAAGCTCCTGCAGTTGTTTCTCGGTCTTTAAATGATAAGTTTTTGTTAAGATTATGGTGAAAATAGTCATACGCTATACCTATACCGGTAGATAAAGAGTTGTGTTCATCAAAATCCGTTTCAAAAAATAGTTGTCCGTATGCATTTGTCTGCTTTGTATAAAGGCTTCTGTCGGCACCATATTCACCGTCATATAAATGACGTGTGATGCTACCCATAATTGCGATGTTCGTGTTTTTTTCGCTGTCAATAATCCAAGCATTTTTTATCCAGCCATCAAAATGTGTTGTATTTAAGTTTGTGTCATATATTTTGGGGTCAAGGTGATTGCTACCGTGATTGGAAACTCCACTTTTACGGTTTTCTTCAATTATCGAAACAAGAGCTTGAGTAATTCTTTTTTCGGAAAAGTAACCCCATCGATTCAAGATGTTAAACTGTTTGATGTCAGGTAAATCCGTGAAGCCGTCATTATTGCCGTCATGGCTTTTATAGCGGTCTTCATAGTGAAAGAGTAGTGCTGAAGACAACTTTTCATTTATGTGGATATTAGCATCTGCGTTCGCTTCAAACTTTGCCTTACTGTCGCCATAAAGATTTATTCCAACAGTTTCATCTTCCGCTTGAGGTTTAAGATATTCAATATTTATCTGACCTGTAATTGATTCAAACCCGTTTTTCACAGAACTGCTACCCTTTGATACTTGTATGCTCTGCATCCAAGGCCCCGGAACATATCCCAGAGAGTAGGGGTGTGCTGCTCCACGGAACGCAGGAATGTTTTCTGTTAGCATTTGTACGTATGAACCGGAAAGTCCAAGCAATTTGATTTGTTTTGCACCGGTGGCAGCATCATCGTATGAAACATCAACAGATGGATTGGTGGTAAAACTTTCGCCAAGGTTACAGCAAGCTGCTTTGAATAATTCCTGCCTGCCAATAAGCATAGAGTTTTCTGCTCCACTTACTTTTAATACACCTCTTCCGCGTGTAGTGACTGTTACCTCATCAAGAGTGTATGGAATGAGAGTAATAGTAATATGCTCATTTTTTGATACTAATGTTGTATCGTTATTAAATCCGATGTACGTTGTTATTAGTTTTTGAGGAACGGAATTTGGATAATCTATTTCAAAACCTCCGTCATAATTTGTAGTAACGCCAGCTTTTGCATTTTCCCACCTTACTTGTGCACCGGTTAGTGGTTCACCATTTTCGGAAAATACAGTACCTTTAAGTTGTGCATTTAGTGTTATGTGGTATAAAATACTTAAAATTAACAGTTTGTACCTCATGTATTTAACTTTTGATTTAATATTTGTGTTATTTTGGTTATATCTTCTGTGCTGTAAAATGAATCAAATGGAACTACAATAAGTGATTTTTTATTATTGAATTTTATGACGAAATGTTCTTTTATAACATCAAAAGAGCTGATTTCTAAATATTTGAATACTACCGGTTTGCCTGTTGGTATTTCAATGCTGTTTTCATCAATTTTTACGTATGTTATTTCAAGTGAATTGTCATCAAATTTTACAATCCTTGGTTTTAGGCTTGAAGTATATCCCGGTAATAGTAAGGTATTTAAGTATGTTATGGTCAAAAGAAAAGGATATAGTAACAGTATTAACATAAGGCCTATATAATAGAAGGCATTGTTGTAATAAAACCCAAGTGCAAATGCGGCAATGGGAAAAATTAACACCCAAAGGCTTTCAATGACTCTATTACGCATTTCAATTTTTACAATGAAAGACGAGCTCGTTTTATGACACTTAGTATGTACCATTGTTTTAGTATTATCTTATGCAAAGGTAATACTTAAATTTCAGTTGACAAAGTGTATCTTTTTAATATGATAAAATTGGAATGGGTGTGGATTTTTATGATTGTTTTTATTGAAATAACTGCAAAGCATCTGCCACTATAAATGTACTGCCGCCAATAAAGATTATATCATCTTTAGACGTGATTTTATGTGCTTCATTTATAGATTCTTCCACTGTGTTGCATACTTTGCAATCAATACCGAAATATTGGAATTTCTCTGCAAGCACATTTGCCGGCATTGCCCTTTTTACAGATGCTTGAGTGATGAAATATGTGGCATTTTTAGGCATCAAGTGCATTATTGAATCCACGTCTTTATCGTTCACAAAACCTATAATCATAATAAGGTTTGAGCTTTGCGAGATTTCGCATAACTGCTTGGAAATATATCCCCAGCCACCTATGTTATGCCCTGTGTCTGCTATTATTGTAGGCTGTTTAGAAAGTGTGCACCATCTTCCCATAAGGTGCGTGTTGTAAATGACATTTTCAAAACCTTTTACTATAGCTTTAATATTTAGCGATAATCCGTTTGAATCCAACACTTTAATTGCTTTAAGTATAGTCTGTGTGTTCTTAAGTTGACATATTCCGCAAAGTGGAGATTCAAAATCGCCATAGGCTGTTTTGTAAGAAATTTTATCAAAAGATAAAGACGATTCTATGATGAGTTTCGTGTCTTCTTGTGCGAAAAATATGGGTGCTTTAACTTCTGAGGCTTTGCTTGAAAAAATCTGTTTAATATTCTCTTCCGCCTCACCGATAACAATAGGGACATTAGGCTTTATAATACCGGCTTTTTCTGTTGCTATGCATTCAAGCGTATTGCCTAATTGAGCTATATGGTCCTTGGAAATATTCGTGATTATGGATAGAATTGGTGTTATGATATTTGTGCAATCAAGTCTGCCGCCCAGTCCGACTTCAATCACCGCTATATCAACTTTTTGGCTCTTGAAATAGTCAAAAGCCATAATTGTGGTCAGTTCAAAGAATGAGGGGTGTAGGTTGGCTTTCAGATTTAGGTATCTATTAAGAAAATCTATTACATATTCCTCTGATATCATTTCTCCGTTCACTCTTATTCTTTCACGGAAATCTATCAAGTGGGGTGAAGTGTATAGTCCCACCTTGTAGCCTTGTTCCTGAAGAATGGAAGCTAATGTGTGTGACGTGGAACCTTTGCCGTTAGTACCGCCAACGTGTATGCATTTGAAAGATTTGTGCGGATTGCCAAAAGCATTATCAAGGCGAATTGTGGTTTCAAGCCCCGGTTTGTATGCAGCCGCTCCTATTTGTTGAAATTGTGGAGTGGCGTTATAGAGATATTCTATTGCTTCTTTGTAAGTCATGCTAATAAATAATGAATCCGGCTATTCCTGCGGCAATAATTACGAGGATAGGGTGGATTTTTGTGAAATATACTATCAGAAACGTGATTGCACAAATAATAATGCTGATAATAATTTGCGGAGTGCTTTCACCAAAGTTTGCGGAGTTCATAAGAAGCAATGCCGCTGAGCCTATAAGACCTATAATAACGGGTCGAAGTCCGGCAAATACCGCTTTTACTGCAAGGCTGTCACTATGACGTGAAAAAAGGTGAGTGGCATAGCGAGACAAGATAAATGGAGGTATAACCACAACAGTGGTGCATATCATACTGCCGAGGATACCCCAAAATACGCCTGTAAATCCTGCAAGCTGTGGTGCGGAATAACCTATATATGTTGCGGAATTGATTCCAATCGGTCCCGGTGTCATTTGAGATATAGCAACGATATCCGTAAATGTCTGTTCTGTTATCCAGCCTGGTAATACCACTTCGCTCTGAATGAGTGATAACATTGCGTAACCACCGCCAAAACCGAAAAGGCCGATTTTAAGGTAACTCCATATTAACTGCAAATATATCATTTTGTTTTCTCTAATTTTTTAAGTTGATTATACTTGTGATATATATAGCCGAATATACCTCCCAACACTATATATAATATCGGATTTGAGATAATTGGCAGTCCGAGCCAAATGATAATGGCAACAAAAATTGGTATCCAAATAGTTTTTATACCAATTTTTGATGCTTTTGCTGTTGTTACAACCGGTACAAGGATTAGTGCTACAACTGCAGGGCGAATCCCCATAAATATTCGTGTCAGAACCTCATTATTTTTTATAACATCAGGTGTAAGGAATATTGCTATGGCTAAAATGATTAGAAAAGACGGCAAAACAGTACCAAGTGCTGCACATAAACTGCCTTTTAGTTTTGAAAGTCTGTCTCCTATAACTACAGACATATTCACAGCCAAAACACCCGGCAGTGATTGAGTTACGGTGATTAAGTCTAAAAACTCGTCATTTGTAAGCCATTTATGTTTATCCACAACCTCTCTTTGTACTATGGAAATCATAGCCCAGCCCCCACCGAATGTGAATAATCCAATTTTGAAAAATGTAGTAAACAACTTTAAGTTTATACCCATATTCATTATTCTCTTTTACCCTGCAAAGTTACTGTTTTTTTTCAGATTGTGGATAATAAGAAATACAAAGTTTTGAACGAAAGTAAATCCAATATTTGTATATTGAGTTTGTTATCAATCATAATACCTATAAACTTCTAAACGTATCCCTATATGTTTTCTTTGCTGATACTATTCCTGACAACTGCAAGCAAACGCAAAATTTAACCATTAGAAATATTGTTTAGACAGCTTGTTAGGGGTTAAACGCAAGAACGAATTTTTCAAGACTTTCCAATACGAGGAAAGACAGTATATCTTCATGTAAGTAAATGATATTGGCGTAATACTTAAGATGGGAGCATATTCGTCTGCTTGGCTATCTTGAATCTGACATAAATTTGTTGCTGATTGTTGCTGATGATTATTTCAAGCAACAAAGTAACAACAAAAAAAACGACAACTCCAATATAACTCCTGAGAAATTTCAGAAAAATCTCCGAAATTGTATATTATTGAGAATTAGACCCCTGTTTTATCAGAATTATGTTTGAATTGTATCTGAATTGTGCTCAAGATTAAGTGCCTCACTTTCCGATGCAGAACCTTGAAAAAATATTTGATAAAATATCTTGTGAGGTTATATTGCCGGTGATGGTGCCGAGGTGAAAGATTGTTTCGCGGAGGTCTTGTGCGATAAGGTCTCCGGAAAGGTTTGCTTCCAGTGCTTCTATTACTCGTGCTGAGGATTCTGAGGCATGGGTGAGGGCTTCGCAGTGACGTAAGTTTGTTACCATAATGTCGCTTTCTGAAGTATTTCCCGAAATGAGATTTTGGAGAGTGTCTGTTAGAGTGTTGATGCCTGTGCGGTTCTTGGCTGAAATACTTATTATTGGGGTGTCTGTGGCAATATTGTGGATTGTCAATATTGTCTTGATATTTGAAATTACGGAATCCGTATATGCAATGTCTGATTTGTTTGCAGCAATTATCAGTTTTGTGGAATCATCGGCTGCAAGTGCTTTCGCTATGTGTGGAAAGGGTTGTGGATTAATCGGCTGAGTTGAATCTATTACGAGTATAATAATTCGTGCGTGGCTCAAAGCGATGTATGAACGGTCTATACCGATGCTTTCTATTTTGTCTTTTGTCTCACGGATACCTGCTGTGTCCATAAATCTGAACAGGTAGTCTCCTATCTCTATGGTGTCTTCCACAATATCGCGTGTAGTGCCGTGAATGTCGCTTACTATTGCTTTTTCATCTCCAAGTATGGCATTGAGAAGAGAGGATTTTCCGGCATTTGTTTCTCCAAAGATAGCCACGGGTATTCCGTCTTTTATTGCTGCTCCTGACTTGAAAGAGCGGAGCAAGCGAGAAACCTCTGAGTGTACTTCTTTCGCACTGTCAAGTAGTTTGATGCGTGATGCAAATTCTACGTCTTCTTCGGAGAAGTCTAATTCAAGCTCCAGGAGTGAGGCGAGTTGGAGTAGTTGTTCACGAAGTAATTTGAGACGGGTGGAAAATCCGCCTCGCATCTGATTCATGGCTATGCGGTGTGCGGCACGAGAAGAAGATGCTATCATATCTGCTACGGCTTCTGCCTGTGCGAGGTCCATTTTTCCGGATACGAATGAGCGACGTGTAAATTCACCTGGTTCTGCAAGTCTTGCACCTGCTGAGATGAGGGTGTTTATAAGTTGTCGCTGGATATATTTAGAGCCGTGTACGGAAATTTCCACCACGTTTTCGCCGGTAAAAGAGTTTGGGGCTTTGAAAATGGTGACGAGTGCCTGGTCCAAAGGAGTATTATCCGTGTCTGTGATTATTCCCAGGTGTGCCGTATGAGATTTTGCTTTGTACAGGTCTGCACCTTTCCAGTGACGGGATACAATTTCTATGGCATCTGTTCCGCTTACTCTTGCAACAGCTATTCCTCCTATTCCGGGTGGTGTTGATATGGCACAAATGGTTTCCGACATTAATTAGAGTTTTTTTAGTTGTGAAATGGTTTCAATGGGGTTTTCAGCACCAAAAACGTAGCTTCCTGCTACGAGAATGTCTGCACCGGCTTCTGCGAGGAGCGGTGCTGTGGTGGCATTTACTCCTCCGTCTATTTCTATGAGTGGCTTTTTTGATGATAGTTCTATCATTTCGCGTAGTTTGCGGAGCTTATCAATGGTACGTGGAATGAATTTTTGTCCTCCAAATCCCGGATTTACAGACATAAGCAGAATCATATCCACATCATCGATAATGTCTTCTATAGTTGTTACAGATGTAGCAGGATTCAGCGTCACAGCGGCTTTCATTCCTGCTGCTTTTATTGCTTGAATGGTGCGGTGGAGGTGAATGCATGCCTCTTGGTGAACATTCATGTATTCTGCACCAAGGTCACGAACTTGTGAAATGTAGTTTTGAGGATTTACAATCATCAGGTGTACGTCAAGCGGTTTTTTAGCGTATTTTGCTATTGCTTGAATTACGGGAAAACCGAATGAAATATTCGGCACGAATACACCGTCCATTACGTCAAGGTGAAAGAGGTCTGCTTCACTATTATTTACCATTTCTATGTCGGCACGCAAGTTTGCGAAGTCTGCCGATAGCATTGAAGGTGCTACTTTCATTTTGTTTCAGTTTTTTTATGTTTTTTGAAGAATGCACTGTAGGCTATGTATGCAATGCAGAAGAGAAGTATTCCGAAGCCTATTATAGTGAGTATTCCATTGTATTCTTCAATTTTTTGGAATAATTCGTCTATTGTTACAGTTTGTGCAAGCCAATATCCAAGAGCAGCGAGAACTATGTTCCAAAGGAGTGCTCCGAGACTTGTGTAGAGGCAGAATACCCAAAATTTCATTCTTGCAAGTCCGGCAGGAATGGATATAAGTTGGCGAACGGCAGGGATAAGACGACCGATAAATGTGGAAATTGCACCATGTTCGTCAAAGTATTTTTCTGCTTTTTCCACCTTTGCTTGGTCTATAAGGCAAGCATGCCCGAATTTACTGTTTGCAAAAGAATATACAATCGGGCGACCAACGGTGAGAGCAATTACATAGTTTATTATTGCACCTACGAGTGCTCCGAGTGTGGCAACGAGCACCACAAGGAAAATATTAAGGTCATGTGCTGTACCTCCTTGAATAGCGAGGTATGCAGCCGGAGGCACTACCACTTCAGATGGAAAAGGAATAAAACTGCTCTCTATAACCATAAAAAGGAAGATAAAGAGATAAGAGGCGTTTTCCACGAACCATGTAAAAATGGCGGAAGCGTTGAGATAATCCGTTATGGAAAGCGTGATTAGTAAATCTGTCATTAATGTAACGTTTTTGTTTTGCAATATTTCAAAATACAAAATTAGTCAAATTTTGTCTAATATTTAGGAATAGTGAAAATATTTTGAAAAACAAGTATTAATTTTTGTAATTTCAGAGCATATTTCATAAAGAAAAAACATATTGAGGTTGAATATTTTTGAATATTTTTTGTTTTGAACAGAAGGACTTAACGAGCTAAGTGACAAAGTGAAGGGTTAAATGCAATTAAATGATGTGATGTCTTGGCATAATTAAAGAAGTATCTGATATCCATTCTTATTATTATGTTTTCATGTCTTTAATGGTTTCTTTAGCCTGCTCAATGAATGTAATCCTCAATTGATATTGTCTTTATGAAATAGACTCTTAAATTCATGAATTTATAAGATGAAAAATATGTTTAATAACATAAAAATATTTTTTGGATATTAAAAATGTTAAACTAATTTTGCATTAACATAAAACTAACGGAGGTAAAACGATTTCTTGCTGATGAACATAGGAAATTCGCCAAACAAGACCGGTTTTTACTCGCAGCACCTTGCACAGTGCCACGCATGAGCAAGACAGTGTTTCGTATCGGCATACACACACTCAGACACACGCAGACACAGAATTGCACATCGCCACAGCGAAACGCATCTCCGCCGGTATTATGGCAACGAAATCCGCTGCAAACCAGCCATCTCACAGGCACATTTATTCTTAGTTCCTCACAAATCAAAGTCAAGGCATGCCCTTTCCACAGTAAACCAATTTTCCCGGTGCTCGAGGGACGTAATTAAACACAATGACCATCCAATAAATTTAGTTTAAGTTTTTTAACCTGAATTTTATATAGTTTTTATGGGTGTTTTTATATATACATGACATAATAAATCAAAAAGCTACCATTTTAATGATATAACAAAATAAATTTTACGAACATAAAACCTATACAATTATGAAAGTACCTAAATGGGGATTAATTGACAAGACCGGAGCATGGCTTATTGAGCCGAAAATTGATTATGTGGATGCTTTCCGTGACGGCATTGCCAAAGTAGTAATTGACGGTAAATGTGGCTATATTGACAAGACCGGAACTTGGATTATTGAGCCGAAATTTGATAATGACTACTATTTCAGTGACGGCTTAGCCAAAGTACAAATTGACGGTATATGGGATATATGGCACTATATTAAAGGTAAATGGGGCTATATTGACAAGACCGGAGCATGGATTATAGAGCCGAAAATTGAATTTGATGAGTATTTAAAATTCAGTGACGGCATTGCCCGAGTAGAAATTGACCATAAATGGGGCTATATTGACAAGACCGGAAGTTGGATTGTAGAGCCGAAATTTTATATTGCCGAAGATTTTATAGACGGCATTGCCCGAGTAAAAATTAATGGTAAATGGGGATTGATTGACAAGACCGGAGCATGGATTATAGAGCCGAAATTTGTATTTGAGGATGATTTCAGTGACGGCATTGCCAAAGTAAAAATTGACGGTAAATGGGGCTATATTGACAAGACCGGAACTTGGATTATAGAGCCGAAATTTGATGATGTCCGGGATTTCAGTGACGGCATTGCCAAAGTAAAAATTAAAGGTAAATGGGGATTGATTGACAAGACCGGAGCATGGCTTATAGAGCCGAAATTTGATAATGTGGGTGCTTTCAGTGACGGCATAATTGCGGCAAATATTGGTCGTAAATGTGGCTATATTGACAAGACCGGAACTTGGATTATAGAGCCGAAATTTGATAATTTGTGTGATTTCAGTGACGGCTTAGCCAGAGTAGAAATTGACGGTAAATGGGGCTATATAGATAAGACCGGAGCATGGATTATTGAGCCGCAATTTGATGATGCCCTTGATTTCAGTGAGGGCTTAGCCAAAGTAAAAATTGACGGTAAATGGGGTTATATAGACAAGACCGGAACTTGGATTACAGAGCCGAAATTTGATGATGCCTGTGATTTCAGTGAGGGCTTAGCCAAGGTAGAAATTGACGGTAAATGGGGATTGATTGACAAGACAGGAGCATGGATTATTGAGCCGCAATTTTATGATGCCTTATATTTTAGAGACGGCATTGCCCCAGTAAAAATTAAAGGTAAATGGGGCTATATTGACAAGACCGGAACTTGGATTATTGAGCCGAAATTTGATGATGCAAAAGAATTTGATGACGGCGTTGCTTTTGTAAAAGGCATATAATACATAGAGGTATGTCAAAATTTGTGTGACCTCGAAAGGTTTGAACTATCAATTTCTCATTATTGTTCACTCAATCTGAATTAATAAGATATAGTAGAGATTACTTATTATTAACCCGAATACATTTCTCAGAATGTCAAATAGGTTTAATAAATGGAATACTATTTATCACAAGTTAATATAATTAATAATTTTAAAGTTGCGCACGACACGAATAAGTGTATTTTTCTATAGCACAAGTATTTAAACTACGAGTCTCTACAGATTTTTATAATCACATGAGAACATTGTCGGAAGGAAATATGATTCTTTTCTCACACGTTACCGAAATCCCTTTAAGTTCCGAGCAAAAGAATATCGGTTGGGCAATTCAATAAACTAAAGATGAAACATTTTATTGATATTTTCCCATCTAATAAAGCTTTAGTTATTATGACAACTCTTCCTAAAGAATTATGTGACAATTATTGTCTTGCACCTATATATTCGCCATATTATCGTAATTTCGATTATACAAATAATGTAACCATATAATATATATTAGAGCCTGTTTCATAAAGAAAGTTAAAAATTAAGGTCGCAGATTTTTGAATGATTTCTGTCCTGAAATGACGGGGCTTAGCGAGCTAAGTGACAAAGTGAAGGGTTAAATGCAATTAAATTGTGATGTCTTGGCATAATTAAAGAAGTATGTGATATCCATTCTTATGTTTTCATGTCTTTAATGGATTCTTTAGCCTGCTCAATGAATGTAATCCTCAATTTATATTGTCTTAATGAAATAGACTTTAAATTAAAAGTGAATTTATAAGATTAAAAATATGTTTAATAACATAATAATATTTTTTGGATATTAAAAATGTTAAACTAATTTTACATTAACATAAAACTAACGGAGGTAAAACTCTTTCTTGCTGATGAACCTGGGAAATTCACCAATCAAGACTGATTTTTTACTCAAGTCACCCTGAACTGCCTACATTTCTTGCAGATTCTTGTGTCACACTTTGGTGTATTCTCTCATGTCCGTTTGCAAAAAAGCAGTCAAGGCATACCCTTTCCACACTAAACCAATTTTCCCGGTGCCCGAGGGAAGTAATTAAACTCAAAGACCATCCAATAAATTTAGTTTAAGTTTTTTAACCTGAATTTCATAAAGTTTTTATTGGCGTTTTTTATATATACATGACATAATAAATCAAAAAATTTCTGAAGTATGATAAACTTAAAAGGAAAATCTCTCAACGAAAAGCTTGATGAAATGATAAGATTTTATTTATCAAGATTTCAAAAGGGAACTAACAATTTCTGGTTCCGCCAATTAGTGAAGACAACAGATATAGAAGCTTTTGAAGAAAGGCTTTCAGGATGGTGCTCCGAAATAGGAGTGAACATTATTCGCATTGATTGCAGAGATTTATACTCCCACTCAGATTTTTGCAACTATATGAGGACACTTCCAACCGGTAACGTAATACTATTTTCACATGTCACAGAAATCCCCGCCGGCTTGGAACAAAAACACATTGGCTTGGAGATTAGCTCATGTAAAAACAAATCATTTTTTGACAAATTCAATGCTAAAAATTCTTTTGTCATAGCAACTTGCAGACCTCGAGAACTTTGCGAGAATTTCACAAATACTTCTGTTTCAAACAGCGCGTTTTCTTTATTTGACTATACTGATCTCACAGAAATGGTTAAGATTGATATTGAAGCATTTTTAGAGTCTCGTGAAGAAAAATTCTTTAATGAACGAGATTTACAAATGCACTTGGCGTTGTATTTAGAAAGAAGCAATAAATACGATAAAGTTGAAGTGGAATATTATGTGCCAAAAAGTGAATTGTTACCGGAATACATGTGGGATTCCGAGATGAAAATTGACATCGTAGTTCGCAAAGATGGCAAATTTGTCCCTATTGAATTAAAATACAAAACCAAAGCAATAGACGGAGATCAAGATATAGAACGATTCGGAGAGCAAATATGTAACGTTAATATTATTAAAAATCAAGCTGCTCAAAACATTTCTAAATATGATTTTTGGAAAGATGTTCGCAGAATTGAAATATTGAAATCAAAATTTCGCAATATTGAAGGTGGCATTTGCTTATTTCTGACAAATGACCAATCATATCAAAAGGAACCTAATAATAGTGCGAAATGTAAATCTTTTTCAATGTCTCAGGGATTACATCATAGAGATAAAAGCTGGCAAGGGAAACAAGAAAAAGAAATAGCAAGTCGCCCAAATTTTAAGGTTGAAAAAGAATATGCCATAAAATGGGCTCAAACTCAAAACAATGATTATTACTATACAATAATTTCAATATAAATTAATTATGCTAATACAAGAAAAATATATTTGCAGTAATTGCTCTCAGCAATTTATAGGTTTTTCTCCATACAATACGTTTATATGTAGAAATTGTGGTAAAGTCTTAGCATTATGTGATGGTTGCAAAAAGAGAATCACAGTCTGCAATAATTGTGGCGGTACATTGCGAAGTCAGCACGAAGTTTCTTGTGAAAGTTTAGGTATTGATCCTAATAGATTACTATATTAAAGAAATGAATTATAGCAACATTGCCATTGCTAAAAACAAGCTATCCGATCTGCAGTTTTAATTAAACTTTAGCCGGATAGTTTTTTATTGTTTAGAAAGACAAGCTTTTTCCATTGCTGAAGTAATTATTGTATATTCAAAAAATAAAAGCGGACTGCTTGTAATTTCTGCCGATAGATCCTGGAGAACCATGATAAAGAAATAAAACAATCCGCACTTATGTTATTCTGAAAAGAATAATCATAGAGAGGAGTGTTTTCTCTCTTTTATCAGAAATGAATTTCCCAGATTCATCAGTAAGAAAGAATACAACATTCAGTTCGCAAAAATGTTATGTGGAGTTATGTAAATTTCCCTACTCGTACAATCTATTAACAGATATTAACACAATGCGGATTGCATTATGTTGCGAAGATAATGAATGTAATTAAGATTTGGAAAATTTGGTAATTGCCTTTTATTGTCAAATTTCAATTTGCAAGCCATCGTATGCGAAGAATACGTTTTCGGGGAGGAGGCGTGAAGCTTCTTTGTGTGTGCCCATGTGGTGGCTTAGATGAATGAAAAATGTTCGGCGAGGAGCAATACGGCGTACGATCTGCAATGCGGAATCAAGGTCAAGGTGTGAATGATGTGGCTCTATTCGAAGTGCATTTAGGATAAGTGTGTCAATACCGGAAATTTGGTTGAGCGTTTCTTCAGGAATTGTTTTAGCATCCGTAATATAAGCCAATTTATCACCGATTTTATAACCTGTGATAGGCAAAGCTGCATGCATGATTTTTAGCGGAATGATTTTCAACCCAAAAAGAGTAAAAGGAGTGTTCCAACTGATTATTCTTTCGTCAAAATGCGGCACACCGGGGTAGGGGTGTTCGGCAAAGCAATAGGGGATATGTTCGTGTAGCCCTTTGGAAACATCAGCAGTGCAATAGAATGGGAAACCGAAACTTTTGCAGTATGGTCGCAAGTCATCAACGCCGCCCACATGGTCGTAGTGAATATGTGTGATGAGAGCGGCATCAAGGTTCGCTTGCTGATTGTATCGTAGCATTTGGACGTAGAAGTCCGGACCGCAGTCAATGATTATATTTTTTCTGTTGTATTCTATCAGTGCGGAAGCACGCAGACGTTTGTCTTTAGGGTCTGAAGATGTGCAAACATGGCAAGAACAACCGAGTTGAGGTATTCCGGTAGATGTTCCGGTGCCTAAGAAAGTAAGAGTCAGTTTCATAACCGATATTTTTTTAGCAGTCCGTCTTCAAAAATGAGATATGCTCCATTCTGGTATGTCCACCTCTCGTATGCGGAGCTGTAAGTGTGTCCGTGGTCCACGTCTATGGGTGTTCCTAATGAAAGTCTGCATTCATCGCGAGTCATGTCCGGTCGCAACTTGCCGTTTTGGATAGCAAGCCAGTTTTCCGGAGTAATTGCAGGGTATTTTAGCTTGGGGTCTGTGACAGAGAAAACGGAGGAAAATACTCTTTTGCTTTCAGATAACCCGTGGGAGATGAGTACCATTGCTTGGCTTACGGAGTCTGTGAAGATTACGGAGATAGGGTATTCTTCATTTCCCGGGGCAACGTCATTAATATTTACTTTAATGAATTTTCGACCTGTCATTCGTTGTTCCGGTGTAGAGTTCCAGGAGGAAGTCAGAATATAATATTGAGCACCTTTAAGTACTCTGCGAGATTTTTCTATGAGCGACAAATCAACGGTGAAGGGTACTTCCACAACATTTCTTTCTGCAAGTTCTGCGTACGGGCGGTCAATTTTATAGCAGAGAGTATCTGCGGTGTCTCCTTTTTTTAGAAATAGGAGTGAAGTGTTTTGTGTAGCGGCAATAGATGTATATTGCTTAAATCCTTGATACGTGATTGTGTCGCCTTTCTGCGGAATAACATTTGCCGGAGAACTGCTGAAAATTAAGCTTATACGACTATTAGTAACCACATATTCTCTGCCTTTTTGCCATTCTGACAGTGGCTCGGGAATAAGTAGGCTGCTTATAGCACTTTCTGCAGTATTTTCCTGCGAAGTAGCTTGTCGTTGCACCTCGGAAGTTCTGATTTTGGGCGTGCTTTCAATTCCGGTAAAGCACCCTGTGAGCAGTAAAGCAGAAGTTATTGCGTATGTCCAGAAATGGATTTTCATTTGAAACAGGGTGTTATACCCATATTATAGAAAATGAATGAGTAAATATCTGTGTATTCTTCAATTACTTTAGCCACAGGCTTGCCTGCACCATGTCCGGCTTTAGAGTCAATGCGAATAATTTTTGGTTTGTTTCCGGTGTTTGATGCTTGAAGCATAGCTGCGTATTTGAAAGAATGAGCAGGGACCACACGGTCGTCGTGGTCTGCTGTTGTTACCATAATTGCAGGGTAGGGCGTACCATCATTTTTGATGTTGTGCAGCGGTGAGTATCCTATGAGGTATTCAGCCATTTCTTTTGAATCTGCCACAGTGCCATAGTCCGGAGCCCAGTTCCAACCTATTGTAAAGAGATGATAACGGAGCATATCCATCACTCCCACACGCGGGATTGCAACGCCAAATAGTTCCGGACGCATATTCACAACAGCACCAACGAGCAAACCACCGTTGCTTCCACCTTCAATGGCAATTTTTTCCGGTTTTGTCCAGCCTTTTTGGATAAGGTATTCAGCAGCAGCGATAAAATCGTTGAAAACATTCAGTTTATTTTGTTTAGTGCCTTGTATATGCCATTCTTCTCCATATTCAAGTCCTCCACGTAGGTTTGCTTGAGCGTAAACACCGCCATTTTCAAGCCACAGAATGCGGAAAGATGAAAATCCCGGGTTCAGTGATACACCAAAACCACCATAACCATATAGATACACAGGGTTATTGCCGTCAAGTGTTAATCCTTTCTTGTATGTGAGTGACATAGGGACTTTTGTGCCATCTGCAGAGGTGTAGAACACTTGTTCCGTTACATAATCTTCCGGATTGAAATCGGCAATTTCCGGTGATTCGTAAAGAGTACTTGTGTCAGTAGCAGGGTCATAGCGGAAAACGGAAGTAGGGTAGTTGAATGATGTGTAATTGTAGAAAACTTCAGGGTGTTTTCTTGAACAAGAGAAGCCTGCACTACCAATGCCGGGATATGTGACTTTTCCAAGTTTTGTACCTGAATAGTCATATATGTAAGAGTGAGTAGCAGCATCTTCGCCGTAAGAAACAATTATTCTGTCCGGAGTAAGGTTAACGGATTGAAGTACACCTTTCTGTTCAGCCACAAAAACAGTAGCATTGTTCATATCGTCAATGTCACACACCATAATTTGTCCTTTTGGGGCACCTTTAGTGGTGGTGTAAAACATTTTTGTGCCAATTACATCAATAATACTTGTTTCATAGTTTTGAGTTTCCTCAATCACTTGCCATTCAGCATTTTCCTTGTCAAGGCGTTTTGCCATAAGGGCATTTCCTGTTCCTTCTCCGGCAATGTAAAGGAAAATAACTTTTTCATTATCGTCAATAGCTACGCTGTGAAATCTGTATGGGTGTTCCGTATCAGTGAAATAGAGTTTGTCTTCGCTTTGCGGAGTACCTAATTTGTGGTAATAAACGCGATGATTTGTGTTTATTTCAGAAAACTCCTTGTTGCCGCTTTTTATTTCGTAAGCACTGTAAAAGAATCCTTCACCATACCAAGTAGCTCCGGAAAATTTTGCACGTTCCACATGGTCCGGAAGTAATTTTCGCGTTTTAGTGTCCATAACGAATATTTCCTCCCAGTCTGAGCCACTGCGAGAAACGGTATAAGCAGTGTATTTGCCGTTATGTGATTGATATATACCTTTCAGAGCCACAGTGCCATCGTCTGAAAGAAGGTTCGGGTCTAAAAATATTTCCGGTTCTGCGTCAAGTGATGCTTTTCTATACAGAACAGACTGGTTTTTTAGACCATCGTTTTTGTAAAAGTAAAACATACCATCGTAATTACGCCAAGGGATACCCACTTTTTCGTAATTAGTCAGTTGAGTGAGTCTTTCTTTTACAGCTCCACGGAAAGGAATTTGAGAAAGATAGCTTTGAGAGACCTCATTTTCAGCTTTTACCCAGTCTGCCGTTATTTGACAGGTGTCATTTTCGAGTGGACGGTAAGGGTCTTGAACCGAGGTACCGAAATATTCGTCTGTTACCTGTGCTTTTGGTGCCTGCGGGTATTGAAGATTGTGTGCAGAAATGTTTGTAGCAATACACATTGCAGATATCGTAATTATAATTTTGTGTGTCATATAATTATTGTGTAATGTATTAAATATACCGCAAAGGTAATAATTTTTGATAACACTATCAACATTTTGCGGAGTTGTCTATCTTGTGACAATACTGTTACAATTAAAATATGTTAATAATACATAAATTATATAAAATATTTATCATTTATTTACAAATAATCAAAATAAATAAAGTATATTTGCGAGGTCTTACATATTTTATAGAGAATTGTAACAAAGCCTAATTAAACACTAACTTATATATAACTAAATAACTATCCATTTATGAAAAAAACTCTTTTATTTGTTGGAGTATTGTTGCTTGCACAGGGCATGTATGCACAGGACCTCAAGCAGGGTACACTCTCAAATGTGAAAAGGCTTACCACAGGTACGGAAAAGTATGAAAATCCGCGTTGGTCGCCTGATGGAAGTATGATTGCTTTCACAAACTTTGGTTATGAAGGGCTTTATGTCATGAACAGTGACGGAACGTCCAAGTCTAAAATCTCCGAACGTGCAGGTGTAGGCTATATGTACCAATGGAGTGCAGATTGCGAACAGATTCTTGTTCGTGACACTCGTTGGGAAGGTGGCTCTGTAGGAGCAGGAGAAAGACATCATGCAATTTTTGCAGTTGATATGAATGCAAATGAAGTAAAACTTACGGAAGATGCTCCATATATGCAACCTGCTGCTTGGAGATACTCCGCAACAGGTGAAAAACTCATTGCAGCTCCGGATGCTAAAGTTACTATTAAGAGAGGACAACTCAAGCCGGTTGCACAAAAGAAACTTAAATCCGTTCTTGCACAGCCTGTAGGAAAAGTTAGCTTTATTGCAAACGGTTCTGAACTTATCCGTGTTGATGCAGACGGCAGCACACATCAGATTTCAGACAAAGACTCTTTCTGCCCTGTTCTTTCTCCGGACGGCAAGAAAGTGGCTTACAATGAAATTGATAATGTTGTGGTTATGAACATTGACGGTACAGGTAAGAAGATTATCGGTGTCGGATTCAATCCTTCATGGATAAACAATAGCCAGATTGTATTTGAAAAAACTACTGATGATGGTCACACATACCTCACAGGTGAACTTTATATGGCAAATATCAATACAGGTGTTGTTAGCCAACTTACTACAACTTCCAATATGATTGAAATGAACCCTTGTGTTTCACCTGATGGAACAAAAGTGGTGTTTAGTTCATTCACAGACGGTCAGATTTACGTAGCAGACCTTAAATAATAAAGTATAATCACAAAAATACCAAAAATCATGAAAAAATTAGCTTCATTACTTATAGTAGCGTTGGTGGCTGTGATTATGCCATTAACAGCATCTGCATGGGGTAGCCACCTTATAGGTCTTGACCCAGGTCACGGTGGTTCTGACCCCGGAGCTTCAGGCCCTTCTGCACCTCACGAAGCAGAATTGTGTCTTCGTGCTGCAACTCAAGTGCGTGATTGGATTACCGGTCAATTAGGCGGAAGGTGTAATATGACACGTACTTCCAATGTATATGTTTCTCTTTCAGCACGTCGTTCTTATTCAGTTTCTTGGGACCCATATATTTTCTGCTCTTTCCACTTGAATGCGTTCAACGGTTCAGCTCACGGAACAGAAACATGGTATTATTGGAGTACCGGAAATAGCTATAAACTTGCAACTAAAGTTCATGCAACCCTTGTAGGTCAGCTTGGAAGAACAAACCGTGGTATCAAGCAAAACGGTTGGACAGTTATTACAGGTTCTTCAAATGTGCCGGCTATCCTTACTGAAGCTCTCTTCGTGGATAACAGCACTGAGTGGAATATGATTAATACTACATCTAAAGACGGTTTCAAAAAATGGTGTCGCGGACATATCTATGGATTCTATGACCATCTTAAAGGAACCCTTGGTGTAAATTGTACAGACCCGCGTACTAAGAGTGCAATCAGCGGTAGCGGTAGCTCAACACCAACACCGACACCAACACCGACTAAAACTCTCACAGTCTCAACAGGAAGTTTACACTTTTCATGTTACAAAGATGAACACCCGACACTTGAATTTACCGTAAAAGGTGAAAATCTTTCAGGTAACATTTCTGTAGGTTCTTATTCACCGGGTCGTTTTACACCATCGGTAACTTCTCTTCCAGCATCAGGAGGTACTGTAAAAGTAACTATGAATATGTCTGAAAAAGTTGGTACTTATGGTACAGGTGGTACTGCTCTTGACGCTAATTTCTATATAAATGTGGTTAACGGTAGCTTGTCAAAGAAAGTTACTATCACTGCTGAAGTTAAAGCTCCGCCTCTGAACAACCTTGCAGAAAAATGGAACTATTCAGAAAAACGCGGCAACGCTACAGCAAAAGGTTACGATGCAACTAAGATACGTAACTTCTGCTATCAGAATGGTAAACTTTATTGCGTATATGACCATAGCGAAATCCTCGTGCTTAATGCTCAGACAGGTGAAAGCCTCGGTTACCTCAATAAAGGTAGCATCGTAAACGGCGGTACACTTAAATTCTGTGACGTTAAAGCTTATCAAGGTCACATCGTTGCATGTAACTTGGCTACGGAAGGACAAGAACTCCGTTTCTATGCATGGGATAACGACCAAAAAGAACCATATCTCCTCCTAAATACAACAGACTTCCAAGGTGCACAACGTGTTGGTGACTGCCTTGAACTTTCAGGAACTTGGGATTCAGACCTCTACTTGTCACTTGGTAATGACAATGGTACTGATACAAAGATTATTGAATATCGTCGCCAGAATGGAGCATGGAGTGCAAGCAATACAAGGGTTACTACAGATGGTACTACTCACCTGAGCACACAAGGAACTACCCGTGTTTACAAACAGCCGGGTAATGGTTGGTGGGTTGACGGTAAAGACAGCTACCCGACATGGTGTACATACGATTCAGCATCAGGAACAGCTAAGAAATCAACATTTGTGGATACCGGTGAAAGCTGGGGTTCAAGCCACCATGAATTCAACTGGGGCGGTCAGAAATATTCTGCAAATATCGTATTTAATGGTAAGGAATACAATGCAGATGGTACTATGAAAAACGAAGTAAACTATAAGGGTGCTCGTGTACGCCTTATCATGGATCTTACAGGAGACTTCACTCGTATGCAGCAGGTAGGTGACTTCCCAAGCGACGGTCTTGGAGATGTTTCAAGAAATACAAATGCAACAGCCGATGCTATTGTAAACACAGACGGTTCACAATACATTGAAGTATGGGTACAATCCACAACACATGGAGTTGCATACTACAACTATGGTTCTGTTCCTACACATGAAGTAACTCCTATTGTTCCTTCTTCTCCAAAAATCTCTGTTGCTTCTTCTACATTGGCATTTGAAACTACGAAGGATTCAAACGTAAGCAAATCACTTTCTGTAAATGCAGTTGCTCTTACAGGCGATGTTACACTCGCTCTTTCCGGAACAAATGCTGAATACTTCTCACTTTCAACAAGCACAATCAGCAAAGACG
>SAMEA3663271__coassemble_176_pt1 | contig 30576 bp, 25 predicted proteins | sample SAMEA3663271__metabat2_low_PE_018 | metagenome-assembled genome bin SAMEA3663271 (sample SAMEA3663271) | pig gut metagenome | biome: pig gut; feature: pig-associated habitat; material: faeces | place: China | collected 2013
CAGACGACCCGTTGATTATTGAAAGGGCGGGCGAGTATCAGACAACACAATACAAGCCGTTTTACGGACAGTTTGTTGTGCCTGAAAATGTTACTACAGACAATGTAGTGCTGGAAATTGTAGCCGGAGATGGAATTGAAGCCTATTCAGATGCTGATATGACAACTCAAATCGGTACTATTTCAGGAGACTATGCACCTTTCACTACAACAGTGAAAATTGCCAATGGTACTGCAAAAGGCACTGTTATCTATTTGTATAACAGCTTCTGTATGAATGGTGGTACTATTACATTAAACTATGGTGCTCCCACTCCATTAGCAGTTGCTCTTACAACACCGGAAGCCGGCTCTGTTCTCAGTGCATCAAGTGCTTTTGTAAGTGTTGAGTTCAACAAAAAAGTGAAAGTCAGCTCATTAGCACTGAAGATAAATGAAGGTGCTGAACAAGCAGTTAAATATACAGTACAAGGCAAGTTTATCTCTATTGAAGCTAAAGATGTACTCGTGGCTTTATATCAGAGCGGTGATATCAAAGAAGGCGATGCAATTCACTTTATTATTAAGGGTATTGCAACATCAGATGGCGAAGAAACACTTGAAGATATAGACCTTTCATATATAGCCGGTGCAAAACCTGTGATGCTTACATCTACAGTAAACACTCCGGGTAACGGTATGGATACATTCTACTCTTGGATTCCCGAATCTGCATCAAATGGCCTTATCCAATTCAATTTTGACGGTGCTCTTGACACAAGTGTGGCTCCTACAGCTTACCTTGAATTTGGTAATATAGAGTATGAATCACTTTATTATACAGAACCTCTTGAGGTGAAATTCTTTGGAGACCAACTTATCGCTATTGATGTTCGCGGTAAACTCCGTCGCTACGAAGATATGCTTCCAAGTGCGTCTGAAGACGAAGCATCTGCGTTTACTTCTGTTTCACTTATCCTTAAAGGTGTGAAAGCTGCAGATGGCAGTTCCGTATATAGCGAAGGCTCAGGCTCCTTAGGTAGCTTTGCATTTGTTTATCCTTACGAACAAGTAAGTTACAGCCTTGCAAGTGAATTTACTCCTGCTTCAGGCTCAATAGACGGTGTCAGCAGCATAGAAATATGGTATCAGGAAACAGGTGGCAAACTTGCTTACGATGGCGTTCAGTTTGCATACGTTTCAGGTGGTGTAAGCCTCACCACTCAAGTGATGAACGACAATATAATAAAGACTGAAAACGAAACTGAAGGTTCTGTAACCCTCACAGTTCCTGTTCCTTCTTTCGCTCGTGATGCAGACACACAAGTTGTGGTTTCTCCTTATAACATGGCTGCTCCTGATGGTCTTGACCACTCTTCCGAAATTACTGCAACTTACACTACCGCTGGTGTTGAAGCTTCTGAAATGACAGTTACTTCTGCAAAGTTGGTAACAAAGAACGCAGATGAAACAGAGATTACTGCAGAACTTGCAGACCTTCTCACAGTAGAATCACTTGAAAAACTCGTAGCGGACTCTTACCTTGAAGTATCAACTTCTATTGATGATGTAGCCGGCTGTATGGTTTATCAAATAGAAAATGTTACTACAGGTGACATTATCAAGAGTTTCTATGAAACAACTACTAAAACTGCTGAAGGTCACTGGAGCTTCTGGTTGCCTATTGATTATAAACTTTATGTAGGTAATGACTATGCAATCAAACTTTGGGCTTACAGCACAAATTCAGATTTCTACAATGATAAGGAATCATACGTGGGTACTACATCTATCGCTATCAAGGGTGCTTTGGCTGAATATCAGTATAGTGCTGTGAAGCTTCTTGTCCCGTCTTATCTCAATTATCCGAACAATGACCCTGATTACGACCTTCAGAGTGCAGATGAAAATACATTTACTCTCACATTCAGTGGTGCAGTAGAAATAGTTCAAGCATTTGCTAATCTTGGTCAGGGTATGACAGAAAATTGTGATGTGGCAATGTCTGATGACAACACAAGTGCTACTCTCACTATCCCAAGTAGCATCCTTAATCAGTATGATTCTTTCAAAGTTAGCGTACAGGCTAAAGATACAAACGGACTTTTCCTTCAAGGTAACAATGGCGAAGAAGATCAGTCTTTCTTCACATTTAACTTTGATGCCAAATACAATCTCCCTGTTCCTGAAATAGTTGACCCGGTAGAAGATGCTACTGTTGAATCTATATCTTCTCTCACATTCTCTTATCCTACAGGTCTTGCATACTCAGAGTACGGCTACAAGATTGAGGTTTATAACAAACTCCGTGAACTCGTAGCTACTTCAGATAACGACAACATCCAGGGTGTGTATGAAGGCGAAGCTGATTATTCAACAAAGGTTGTAGTTCCTCTTACAAGCGAAATAACTACTTCCGGCTATTATACAATCGTTGTTCCGGAAGCATTCTTCAATGTAGGCGGTAGCGGTACAGGTTTCGGACTTATGGGCAACCGTCAGTTCTCATATTCAGTTATCGTTAGCAGCTCTGTTGACCCTGTTCCATCTTATAATATTTCCGTAACTCCTGCTCCGGGTGCAGTTGGCAGTCTCAAGGATTTCTCATTTATATTTAATGACTACTCTATGGCAGGTTGGAGTTGGAGTACATTCCCACGCCTTGAAGATGCTGAAGGAAACGTATTGCAGACACTCAACCAGGACGCCAACTTAGGCGTAAATTGGGATGTATGGAATATGATATACGTATACCTTAACGAAGAAGTAACAACATCCGGTAAATATCGCCTTGTTCTTCCTGCAGGCTGTGTAATGCTTGGCGAGACAGAAACAAATAACACAGATATCGTATTTGAATATCAAGTAGTAACCCTTGAAAACGTTGTTATCACTCCTGCAGAGGGTGAAGTTGAGAGTCTTAGCCAGTTCTATCTCTCATTCCCGGATAGAGCAGACGTAATGTGGGGCTCAGGAAATCCGACAATTACTCTCCCAAGTGGTGATGTAGTAAGCGTTACAAATACTTCATGGGGTGTAGGATACAACGAAGTTGTGGCTTATCTGCCGCAAGAATATACAGCTCCGGGTGAATACGTATTCACAATTCCTGCTGGTTGCCTCAATATTGATGGTGGTGTAAATACATACGATATGACATTCCGCTACACTATAGCAGGCTCAACTGAAAATGTAACAATCACTCCTGCTACAGGTGTGGTAGAAAGTCTCCATGTATTCGAACTTACGTTTGTTGACCGCGAATTTGCTTCATGGGGTTCAGGTAATCCTACAATAACTCTCCCTGATGGTAGCGTAGTCAATATTACAGATGCTACCTATGGTGACGATTGGAGTGTAACTAATGTACTCAAATTAACTACACCGGAAGAATACACTGAACCGGGTAATTACGTTCTCACATTGCCTGCAGGCTGTTTAGTATTCGGTGAATATGGTGATGAACCAAGTGCTTCTGACATCAAGTTTAAATACACTATAGAGGAGCCGGCTCCGGAACTCGTAGTAACAGCAAATCCTGTAAGCGGTTCTTTCCTTGAAGTACTTGGTGATGTTGTATTTACATACGAAGGTTGTGCGGAATCAAGTTGGAATTACGAATATGTTGGTGGAGAAGTACCTACACTCAAATTGCCGAGTGGAGAAGATAAAGATGTATCTATGGTTAAGAACTATGGTGAAGGTATGAATCAGCTTGCATTCCAATTCAGCCAGTACGAAGGAGGCTTCAAGGAAGAAGGTACATATACTTTCACAATTCCTGCCGGATATACTGAATATACATACGATTACAGTAAATACTATAATAACGAAAAACCTCTCGTATTTACTTGGATAGTAGAAACATCAGGCGTTTCATTCATCTTCGCAGGTGAAGAAGGTGCTATAAACGTTTACACTGTTGATGGTATTCGAGTAGTACGCAATGGTGGTGCTGCTGATATCCACAACCTCAATAAAGGTATCTACATCATCAATGGCAAGAAAGTGTATATCAACAAGTAATCTTTCGAATTTTAATCTCTGAACAATATCTTTAGGGGCGAGTGCAAAACACACTCGCTCCTAATTTTTTAGTTACTTATTATTTGCTATTATTAGTCAGATTTTGTTTGTTGCGGCATATTTTTAATTATCCATTTTGTCGCAATTTAAGCCTAAATGCGTGAATTTTAGACATTTATTGCGTAAAGTGTTGCATATATCGTAAAAAAGTGTTAACTTTGCAAGCGAAAAACAATCATACTTATATCAATAGGTACATATTTAATGTCTAATTTTAAAGTTTATTGAAATGAACGTAGAATCAATCGGAACATGGGCAGGTGAAGTTTGGAATGCCCTTAATGAAGGTGGTGAACTCAGCCTCAAAGCTCTCAAGAAAGCTACTAAACTCAAAGATAAAGAAGTTTACGCCGCTCTCGGTTGGCTTGCTCGTGAAGGCAAAGTTAACATCTCTGTAAACGCTGAAGACGCTAAAGAACTTAACATCGTTCTCGCATAAGCGTAGCTTTTTTTCTTGAAATGAAATGCGGCTCAATAGAGCCTGTAACCTAATACCGACGTTGCACATATTTTTTAAGTGCGGCGTTTTTTTGTATCTTTACGCTCAAAAGTTATCCTCTATACAGTGATACCAAATGAAAGCATATCTTTTTAATCCGGAAAATGACCTTGCTCTGGCTGCAGGAACGGCAAATTATACTCCGCCCAAAAATGCCATGTTGCTCAGCCGGTGTGGTTCACTGTTGCCATTGTGGTACGCCGGCACAGGTGATTATGTGCTTTCAAGTGATGAAAATCGTGAATGGCTTACACGGATATCAGACACTTTCGGCATTGATGTGAGAGTTACTGATACATTGCCGGCAGATGTGCATTGTGTGCCATGGGGGTGGTCGCACTATGCTGCTGCAAAATTCAGAGCAGCCGGTGTAAGTAAAGATTATCTGCCGGAGAAAGCGGAGCTGGACAGAATAAAAGAACTGAGCCATCGCAGAATCACGGTTGAAGTGATTAGAAGTCTGAAAAATCTTGGAATAGAGGTGGTTAAAGAGCCGTTTGAGGCACGCTCCGCAGAAGAGGTTCGCTTATTTGCTGCAAATCAGTTCGGTGACATTTACTTTAAGTCACCATGGTCCGGTGCGGGTAGGGGAGTGGCATCTTCGGCATCTATGAGCAGTGAAGAATTTGTCCGTCGTTGTGAGGGCATAATAGGCAGGCAGGGTAGTGTACTCCTTGAGCCGGAAGTGAACAAGGTTCGTGATTTTGCCATGCTTTTCCGAGCAGAGAACGGCAAGGTGAAATTTGTGGGTCTGTCGCTATTTCAAAATGAGGGAAATGCGTATAGCGGTAATGTACTTTTGCCTGATGCAGATATACTTGACATTCTTGCAGAATACGTTGGCAAACATTCATTGACACTCTTGATAGAAACACTTCCTTGCGTTTTATCTGAGATTATTGGTAATGCCTATACCGGCTATTTTGGTGTGGATATGATGATTTTCCGTGACAAAACAGGTTGTCATATAGATGTCTGCACAGAAGTGAATCTGCGAATGACTATGGGTGTGGTGTCGCATATTTGGCAGAGAAAATTCCTTGCAGAAGGCGTAAAAGCATATTTCTCCGTAAACTATGGAATAGCAGCAAAAGACACTGCCGTAATAAAAGATTGCATACTGCTCTCCGGTACTTTGAATCTTGTGCCTCCGGGACAACCTTTCTGTATAACCGTTGAAACAATTCCGTAATTTTTTGCAATATTAGTTAAGCGGAAACGTTAATATATTGATGGCAGAAGCGAAAATATTAACAGTAGTTATTCCCATTTATAACAGGGCAAACATTGTGGGGCGTACTTTGCAATGTTTGTCTCAGCAAGATACGCGTAATTTTGTACTTATACTTGTGGATAACAATTCGCAAGACGATTCGCTGAAGGTGTTGCAAACGTGGAAAAATGAAAATAAGGACATTGATTGCACTATTCTGACTGAAACAATCCCCGGAGCTGCAGCAGCACGAAATTGCGGGCTACGCAACGTCACTACGGAATATGTGATGTTTTTTGATTCCGATGATGTGATGACACCAAGCCATATTTCTTCCGCTATAAAACTTCTGAAAGCAAATCCGCAGGTGGATATTCTTGGATGGGATATAAACATTCAGTTATCATCGGGAAAATACAAAAAAGGTAGATTTTGCACAAAGAATCCGCTTGTAAATCATTTGATTTTTGCATCAATGTCCACTCAGAGGTACGTTGTCAAAACAAATTTTATAATTTCTGTCGGGGGCTGGAATGACAAAGTGCGTTTGTGGGACGATTATGAGTTGGGCGTAAGATTACTCCTTGCAAACCCCGTGATGCTGAAACGTGGTGGAGAAATAGCGGTTACTACATATTTCTCGGAGATGTCGCTAACATCACACTCCTATGTTGAAAATAAGGAAGTATGGGAATATCCATTGCACTTGATTACCAAGTATATAGCAGAAAGTGAAGCGAGTATGTTGCCTTGGGTGGGATATAGAAAAGCGATACTCGCGGCGGAATATTTTTCGGAAGGAAATGGCGAGGAAGCGGAACGGCTGATGAGCGAAATCTCGGAAACAGGTATGAATAAATGCTTGGCAAAGCTGATTTTCTATTGGCACACTACTTTCAAGCGTTTTTCGTGGGTTTTTCCATTTGTTTTTCTTAAAAAGAAATAGCGTGTATGAAGTTGCTTTCTGTGATTATTCCGGTTTATAACAGGTTTGATGTTATATCAAGGACTCTTGCCAGTATTGCTGCTCAGGATACGCGGGATTTCGTGTTGATTTTCGTTGATAATAATTCTACTGATAACACAGTGGGTTTAATTAAGGCTTGGAGCAAAAATAATGCTGACATAGAGACAGTTCTTCTTTATGAACCGAAGCAAGGTGCTGCTGCCGCACGAAATTGCGGACTGAGGTTTGCAACAACAGAATACGTGATGTTTTTTGATTCCGACGATGTGATGTTGCCGAGTCACTTATCTTCTGTTGTTAGAAGTATATCAGACTTTAACAAGCCTGATATTATCGGTTGGGACGGACTTAAGGAGTTTGCCGGGCGTAAAACACGAACAGTGAAGTTTACCACGCAAAATATGGTTCGTAATCATCTTGTGCTAAGTATTTTCTCTACCTACAGATATGCTGCCAAAACTGAATTTGTTCGCCGGGCGGGAGGTTGGAATGAAGATTTGACAATTTGGGACGATTATGAACTCGGAGCCAGACTTCTTGCCGCCGGTCCTACTGTCAGATACCGTGAGGGCAAGCCGCTTGTGAAGAGTTTTTACACTGCCGAGTCTTACACTTCGGCTCGTTTGTCTGATAAACAAGAACAAGTGGAAAAAAGCCTTAATATGGTGGAAAATACTGTGAGTATGCATTTTAAGGAATATTTGCCGTGGGTTGATTATCGTCGTGCGGTTCTTGCCGCTTTTTATGCCAAGGAGGGAGACTTGCGAAACGCAGAAAGGCTTCTTTATGAAGCGTGCTATGGTGTCACATCTTCAAAGATAGTGAAAATTCTCTACTATTGGCATCGAATTTTTGGCAGAGGGGCATGGATTATTGCCCGCTTACTCTTTGCCCTATCAGGCAAAAAATGCTGAAAGTGTTGTAATTGCTTTTACCGATAATGTAAATTTTTTGCTTTCCATAAACGCTTGTCGGCAATATCTTTCAAGCATAAGTCCGCTAAATAGTAGCGAAACGGTTGTTTCCGGAATGGCTGTTTCGCAACTTCAAAATTACAATGTTTTTTGGAAAAATTAATTGTGATGAAAAACAAAAGAGGCAACACCTTGTAGGATGTCGCCCCTCTTTGAATTAACTATATGGTAAAAATTATGCTTTGTAGATGTTTACGTCTGCAGGGTTGAAAGAAGCAATGAAAGAGCTGTGCTTTTCAACTTCTGCTTTAACAAAGTTTACATACACTTTAGCACTCTTTGTCATAGACTCTGAACCGTAGCGACTTGCGTCTGTAACAAGGAGGTATGCCATAATGATATCACCTGCCATTTCAACAAGTCGGCGAGCCACGAATGAAGTGTATTCAGGGTCGTTTACTTCATTGACGGCAGCAACTGCAGCTTGATATTTTTCAATCATAGCCTTGATGATTTCTTTTTGTGGGGCAAGTTCTTCAGATACCGGCATCTTGTCGTATCCTTCAAGGAGAACATTGTAGCTGCCTGTAGTGACGTGTCCGATAGCTGCTACTACTTGGAGCTGAGTAGTACCTTCGTAGATAGAAGTGATACGAGCATCACGGTAGATACGTTCACAAGCATAGTCTTTCATGAAGCCGGAACCGCCGTGGATTTGGATAGCATCGTATGCGTTTTGGTTGCAATATTCGCTACCAAGACCTTTTGCAAGTGGAGTGAGGGCAGAAGCGAGCTTGTTGTAAGCCTTCATTTCCGCACGTTCTTCCGGTTCAAGTTTGCGTTCTTTTGAGATATCTTCAAGTGCTTTGTAAACGTCGACGTAGCGTGCTGTTTCGTAAAGCAAACAACGAGAAGCGTCAAGTTTTGCTTTCATGAGTGCCAGCATTTCGTAAACAGCAGGGAATTCGATGATAGCTTTACCGAACTGCATACGTTCTTTTGCATATCCAAGTGCTTCACGATACGCAATTTCGCTTACACCTACGCTCTGTGCGGCAATACCGAGACGTGCACCATTCATAAGTGCCATAACGTACTTGATAAGACCCATTTTGCGAGAGCCGCAGAGTTCGGCTTTAGCGTTTTTATATACGAGTTCGCACGTTGGAGAACCTTTGATACCCATTTTATTTTCAATGCGACGAACGGTAACACCACCTTGGCGTTTGTCGTAGATAAACATTGAAAGACCGCGAGCGTCCTTAGAACCGGCTTCAGAGCGAGCGAGTACGAGGTGAATATCGCTGTCACCGTTTGTGATGAAACGTTTTACACCATTAAGTCTCCAAGTTCCGTCTTCGTCTTGTGAAGCTTTGAGCATTACAGACTGGAGGTCTGAACCGGCATCAGGTTCAGTAAGGTCCATAGACATTGTTTCGCCTTGGCATACGCGTGGGATAAAGCGAGATTTCTGGTCTTCATCACCAAACTCATAGAGCGTTTCAGCACAGTCTTGAAGTCCCCAAAGGTTTTCAAAACCGGTGTCTGCACGGCTAACGATGTCGGCAGCCATAATGTAAGGAGTAATAGGGAAGTTAAGTCCGCCAAAACGACGCGGCATAGCCATACCCATAAGTCCTGCTTGGCGACATGCTTCAAGGTTACGCTGTGTGCCGTCGGCATATATTACACGACCATTTTCTACGCGAGGGCCTTGGTGGTCAACATCTTCAGCGTTGCTTGCAATGATGCCGCCGCAAATGTCGCCAACAATTTCAAGCACTTTGTCGTAGTTGTCCATTGCATCGGCAAAGTCTGTTGGTGCGTAGTCAAACTGTTCTGCATCAGAATAGTTACGTTCTTTAAGTGCTACGATTTTCTCCATCAAAGGGTGAGAGAGGTGTAGCTTAAGGTCAGGGTTGTCTGTATAAAAGTTTGCCATGATAGTCTGTTACTTGGAGTTTTTCTTGTAATACTTAATGAGTTTTGGCACAACGTCTTCTACATTTCCTGTGATGACGTAATCTGCGATGGTATTTATAGGAGCGTTCGGGTCATTGTTGATGGAAATGATGATAGAACTTTCTTGCATACCTGCAATGTGCTGGATTTGTCCGGAAATACCGCAAGCGATATAGAGTTTAGGACGAACTGTTACGCCTGTTTGACCAATCTGGCGGTCATGTTCCGTGAAGCCTGCATCAACAGCGGCACGAGAAGCACCAACTTCACCACCGAGAGTAGCTGCAAGGTCGTGGAGAAGCTGGAAGTTTTCTTTGCTTCCTACACCATAACCTCCTGCAACAATGATTGGTGAGTTTTTGATGTTTATTTTGGATTTTTCAATATGGCGGTCAATGATTTCAACTACGAAATCCGTGTCTGCTACGTATTTTTTAGCGTCAAGGTTTATAACTTCGCCCTTGTGGTTGGCATCAAAGATTTCTTTACGCATCACACCTTCTCGAACAGTAGCCATCTGTGGGCGACATTCCGGGTTTACAATTGTTGCAACGATGTTGCCACCAAATGCCGGGCGGATTTGGTAAAGGAGGTCTTTGTATTCTTTGCCTGTTTTAGGGTCTGTGTGGTCACCGATTTCGAGTGAAGTACAGTCTGCGGTAAGTCCGCTGTGCAAGCAGGAAGATACGCGTGGACCAAGGTCACGACCAATGCATGTGGCACCCATAAGGCAAACCTGAGGTTTGATTTCCTTGAACAGGTTGATGAGAACTGCTGCATGAGGGTTTGATGTGTAAGGGTAAAGGCGAGCGTCTTCCACTTTATATACAACGTCAGCACCGTAAGGGAAAACTTGGTTTTCAATACCATCAAGTTTGTCGCCCACTACGATTGCTTCGAGTTTTACGCCTAAACGAGTTGCTAACTGACGACCTTTGGTCAAAAGTTCAAGGCTGACATCGGCAACTCTGCCATCTTCAAATTCGCAATATACGATTAAATTGTTGTTATCAGACATAGGAGTTATTTTTTTATTGTTGGTCAACCGTTGAGATTAGCCAATGGTGTGATTAGTGATTAATTCTTTGATGAGATTTTCAAGCTGCTCATCGTTGTTTTCAAGTTTGAGGCTTTCTTTTGCAGTGAATACTACGTTTTCAATTCCTTTAACTTTTGTAGGAGAGCCTGCCATACCAATCTGTTCAGGGTCTGCTTCCACGAATGCTGCACTCCATTCCGGAATGTTGAGGTATTCGCGAGCATCAACGAATGCTTGCTGCTCTTCGCTGAGTTTTGCTTTTTCTGAAGTGGAAACGGCACGTTTGTACTTGATGAGTCGCTGTGCGTTGCGAGGACGGCAATCTGCAGCAGATCCGTTTACTGTTACAACGCAAGGAAGTGGAGATTTAACTGTTTCAACACCAGATTCAAGGCGACGACGAACAGTGACGAATCCGTCTTTGAGTTCAAGGATTTCTTCAGCGTATGTAACTTGTGGCAATCCTAATTTTTCTGCAATCTGTGGACCTACTTGTGCAGTATCACCATCAATAGCCTGGCGACCGCCAAGGATAATGTCGTAGTTTTCAATTTTCTTTACTGCTTGTGCAAGTGAGTAAGATGTGGCGAGGGTATCTGCACCTCCGAGAACGCGGTCTGTGAGGACAATACCACCATCAGCACCGCGGAAGATTGCTTCACGAATCACTTCGGCGGCACGAGGAAGTCCCATAGTCAAAATTGTTACTTTAGAACCCGGGTTAGCGTCTTTGAGGCGGAGTGCCTGCTCGAGTGCATTGAGGTCTTCCGGGTTGAAGATAGCGGGGAGTGCTGCTCTGTTTATTGTGCCATCTTCTTTCATTGCATCTTTTCCTACATTACGGGTGTCAGGCACCTGTTTTGCAAGAACTACGATGTTTAGACTCATAATTATTACTTTTTAATTTATTTGTTTTTACTATTATATTTTTCAAATATAAACTTCGAGTTTTAGAGTGCAAAATTACTAATTTTTCGTCATTTATTCAAAAATGTTGGTCTTTATTCACTGTTTTGAAATATTAAAAACATTAAACAGGGCTATATACAAAGCAAAAATTGGCAAAGTCATATACGACTTGGCCAATTTTTGAATAGGGAGGTATTTTATATCCACAGGTTGCGGCATCGTCTTCGCTATTGCCACAACGGGGGTCAACCGATTATCGCATGCTCTCCAAGTTGGTGCCTTGGTGAACTTTTATTCCGAAATAAGCATCGGACTGTTCAAAATTCTCTAAGTTATAGACTTGGGAGAACTTTATTTGCCTTGGTGTTCGTAAGTGAGCGTGAGTGTAGGTTGGTCACAAACTTCAGGGGCACCGAAGTATTGGATAGGACCCGGATAAACGTATTCTGTGTTAAGAGCCCATTTTTCACGTTTAGCCTCAAAGCGGCGGAATGGTTCACCATCAAGGCGAACGAGCGCTTTTTGGATAACAGGTTTCATTTTACCGTTTCGGCGTTCCATATTCATCATCATGGTAACAGGAATACCACCGGCACGCCATTGTACGGAAGGTTTATTAAGTCCGCGGAGTGAAGACATATAGCCTGTTACGCCGGCGTTGATGAGGCAAGAAGCGTTGAATCCGAGAGCGTAGCAATAGTCGGCGTCAAAGTTTGATGGGTCTGCACAACGTCCTTCGTAACCGAAGAAGTGGTGGAGTGCAGAGAATTTTCCATTGTATTTGCCTTCTGCTTTGAGTTCTGCGAGACGTTTTGCAACCATCTTGCTGAGGAGTTTTTCTGTTTCAATGAGTGAAACTTGTACGTTTCCGTGCGGGTCGCGGTCCAAACAGAGCTGGCGAGCAACGTCTGCAGGAAGGGCGTTGATGGTTTCAAGATTTTCCTGTGAAAGGTGAGCGAGAATCCATTCAACTTGCTTTTCAGCAGCAACTTGTGCAAATTCTTTACCTGTTTCGCTGTCTTCTGCAAGGAGGTCGTTCAGCTGAGAAATGAGAGCCTTGATAGCAGGAACAAATTCGATAAGTCCTTCAGGGATAAGTACAGTACCGAAGTTTTTGCCAGCTTCAGCACGGCGAACTACGATGTCTGCTATATAATTCACGATGTCCGGGAGTGACATTCCTTTAGCTTCCACTTCTTCTGAGATGATGCAGATGTTTGGCTGAACCTGGAGTGCACATTCAAGGGCAATGTGTGAAGCAGAACGTCCCATAAGTTTGATGAAGTGGTAATATTTCTTAGCGGAGTTGCAGTCACGCTGGATATTACCGATAACTTCTGAATAAACTTTTGTTGCAGTGTCAAAACCGAAAGAAGTTTCAATGTATTCGTTTTTGAGGTCACCGTCAATTGTTTTAGGACAGCCGATAACTTGGACTCCTGCGTTTTTAGCCTTGTAGTATTCTGCAAGGATAGCGGCATTTGTGTTAGAGTCGTCACCACCGATGATTACGAGAGCGGTGATGCCGAGTTTGCGGAGGATAATGAGACCGCTTTCAAAGTCTTCTTCCTTTTCAAGTTTTGTACGTCCGGAACCGATGATATCAAAACCTCCGGTGTTGCGGTATTCGTCAATGATATCGGCAGTAAGTTCAACGTAATTGTGTTTGATGAGTCCGTCCGGTCCCATAAGGAAACCGTAAAGACGACTGTCACGGTGAATTTTTTTGATACCATCAAAAAGTCCGCTGATTACGTTGTGTCCGCCTGGAGCCTGACCGCCTGAAAGGATTACACCTACGTTAACTGGTTTGTTTGTAGCCGGAGTTGTACGTTTTTCAAAAGTCAATTCCGGAAGACCGTAAGTGTTAGGGAAAAGTTTTTTAATTTCTTCTTGGTCTGCAACAGATTGTGTTGCTTCACCTTCAACTACTTGTACTGCACCTGTCAAAACTACAGGGAGTTTTGGTTGGTAAGCTGCACGTGCTTTTTGTAAAGCGCTTTTTTTCATTATTGTATGCGTTATGAAATTATGTGTGATATATACTTATTGGAATTTGCAAATATTTCCGCAAAGTTAACGATTTTTTTTGAAAAATGCGTACTTTTGTACTATGTTTTTTGAATGATTTTGTATATGAGTATTTGTGGCAGAAAAAAAGATAATAGTACGGAAATTAAAGATGCTCCGAAGTTGTGGCGACTTTCGCTGCAAAACCTCAATTGTTTTGAGGAGGTATGGGGTATAAAACTCACTGCAAAGAGAGTAGCACTGATTGTAGTGACGGCTTTTGTGACGACAATATTTTTGGGTATTGCGGTGGTGGCTTTCACTCCGGTGAAATCTTTGTTGCCGGGGTTTATAAAAAGTGATGAACGAGAGTCATACGAGAATTTGTCACTGAAAGTGGATTCGCTTTCCATCGTGGCTGCTATCCAAAACGACTATTTGGAAAATATCGTTGCCATAATGTCTGACAGCATAGTGACTGTGCTTCCGGAATTGCAACGCGACAGTGTGAGTGTGCTTACAGCCGATTCCATTTTGCCTACGTCTGAAGCGGAACGTAAGTTTGTTAAGCAATATGAACAGCGACAAAAATTCAATTTGTCTGTTCTTTCTCCAATTGCGGCAGAAGGTATGACGTTTTATGTTCCGGTTGTGGGTGCTAAAGTGCAGAGTGAAACTGCTGCCAATAAAGGTGTTATACTTGTTACCGCTCTAAATGCACCTGTGTCTTCAATATATCGTGGAACTGTTGTGGCACAATATTATTTGCCGAATACAGGGGTGTGCGTTATAGTCCAACACCCGCAAGATTTCTTGTCGGTTTATATAGGTCTTTCTTCGGTGTATGTGGCTGTTGGAGATAAAGTTAATGCCGGTAGCCGTCTTGGTGCAATGTCATCAAGCCGCCATCTGCTCACGTTAGAACTTTGGCGAAACGGCACGGCTCTCAATCCTTTGGAGTATATTCCCTTCTAATAATCTTTATCAGTCATAATAGGTGCGTTCTGCGAGGCATCGTTGTGCTTTTTAGGCACATAAATAGCATAACGTTCATCAGAAACAGCAAGTTCCAGCTCCTCATTCAGCATTTTTGTCATTTTGCTATCTGGAGAGCCTTGTTTGTGATATATTTTGTAAATGATTAATACAGAGAAATTAGGATTTTGTCTGATTTTATTTTTTATTCTTGATACATAGTTATCATCATTAAAAGATACACTGTGCCAATCGTGTCGGCGTTCGGTATCAAGTGCATTAAATTCCAATTCAAAGTAAAATTTCCCGGCGTTTTGGCAAACCACAAGATTTTGTTTTGTATCAAACACTTTATAGTTGTGATATAAATCTTCAACTAAAGAGATTTCTTGTGGATTACCATACATTCCCTTAAGCAACCCTTTTTGGATAATAGATGTTTGAGAAGTAACAATAGAACTATAATAATTATAATATTTATTTAAGTATAATCCTGTGCATATTACCATTATTATAGATAAACACGTAGCAAGTAATACTATTTTTCTATTGAAAAAAGTATAATAAATAGAAAGTGCAATAGGAATCGCTGTATAAGATAAGTATTTAGACATACCGACATTAGAGGCAAGCATAGGCAATGTGGAAAGAACTATTAGTGCGATGGTTGCCAATCCTTTGCCTGAACGTAGATTGTTGCGGAATTTTATCAGCATGGAAAGTTCTATAAAAATTATAACAGATATCCAAGCCATGCCATTAAAATATTGAAACTCAATCATTTTGCTGTTTATATGCAAAATCAAAAGCCCCGTAAAGATTATGCATGAACAGAAATAAATCCACTTGTTTTTTATTTTTTTTGTTGCAAAGTAAAATAATGAATAAAAAAAGCAGAGTTTCAGGCAATTATAAAAATATAATATGTAAAAATACACAATAATTGTATTATTATGTGCAGAAATAAGGTTTGCCTTTATGTAATTGAAATATTCGGATAAACTTCCATACATCAGTAATAAAGCACCAATAATAATGGCAATTGAGATTGTAAGAAAAAGAACAATGTCTTTTGCTTTTTGCTTAAAAGTGTCACCGGATTTCCACAATATGAGAACAGGAATGAAAACCAATGATGCTACAGACGGGATTCTGCAAAGTGAGGCAATAGCAGATGCAACAGCACAAATAATCAAAAATTTTCTTTTGCCTGTTTCAAAAAATTCAAGTGTGGAAATAACTAAGATTGTAACAAACAGCATTGTTTGTCTGTCCCACCCAATTAGGGTTATATTCAAGTTTCTAATTGTGAGAAGGGTTAGTACAGAACAAAGGATGAGTGCAATGTTTGTTTTGCCTGTTTTTTTAGCAAAATACCAACCGGAGAGCATAATACTCAGCATTGTGTAACAAAAAGCCACATAACGCAGTTTGAGTATTTGATAGTCAAAAAGGCGATTCGTGATATTATCCATAATTGCAGTGAGCGGAGCCAACGGACTGTTTTTGTAGTCCATAGAGTTAAGAATCTGGTATGGCTCATCAGAATAGTTTATGAAATACCTAAGCATATATCCGGCGATAAGTACTGAAGATATAAATGCCAAGATGCAGAGCATAGTCCATATATATGGCGTATAGTTGCGTGTTTTAATTTGTTCCATCTTTTGTAAAAATTGCGAAATAGTCATTTCTAAATTGCAAAGATAGTGAATTGGTGAGAAAACGAGCAATTTTGGTGTCAAAAACCTGTTCGTTTCTATAATACGCACCTTCTCCTTTATAAATATATAGCACAGTGATATTTTTTTGTAAAGCAATTTTGTTTGCAATATATTTTACATATTTCTCATCATTGAAAAAATCGTTTTCGTCCCAGTTGTGCCGCAAATAGTCGTTACGATATGCATATTTCCATTCAAAAAAGTATCGACAAAAACGTGGTGCGAGTACAATTACTTCTTTTTCCGAATAATCTTTTGTTTTTTGAAAAATTGTATTCAAATATTCAGCTCTTTCCGAACAGGTGTAAATGCCGGAAACAGGTGACGTTTGCATTTCAATGCTTAAATCCGGATAGCCTTTGTCTTGAAATGTATGGAAACAGGCACTGACGAGTGTGCTCCATACAAAGGGCACAATTGCAGCACTTAATCCTAATTTATATCCGGAATTTATTTTTGGGGAATACAAAGCGAGAAGAAGTGGAACAGCAGGATATATATAATACTTTGTGAATCCCACGTTGCTCCCGGCTATTGGTACGAATGAAATGGCTATGAGGAGAATAACATTTCTCATAGCAGTGAATTCTTTCTTTTGCCACAATGAGTAAACGGCAGACAGCTCGGCAAAAAACAAAATTGCAAACCAATAAACCGTGGTGCAAGATATTGAATTGTAGTGGTCTATAAGTAGTACAGTGGCAATAAAAAACACAATTTTTGCCCATGTTTTTCGGATGAATGTTATGCTTATAATGCAGGAAAGAAATGTCATATAAATGGTTGAGGACGCATTATAGCAGTTGCCAAGGAAGCATCTGAAAAGGGTATGAAAATCGTGATTTGATAGAATATTCGCTCTAAAATAACCGATATATGAAGATATGCCGCCATACATCACAGTTAATGCGAGAAAAACTATTGTGATTGTTGTTGCAATGTATAGTGTAGAAAATGTGATTCGCAATTTTAGTGGATATGGATTTTGAAATAAAATAACAATAATAGCAATAGGTATTATTGCTATGTTTGGCACTCGGCACAAAATAAGTAGTGCAGAGGTGAGGGCAAGAAAAAGGATTTCTGTAATCGCATGATGTTTGCCAAGTGATAAAAGTTGGAGAGTGATTATTGTTAGGAATAGGGTAGTTTGCCTATCCCAACCAATAAGAGAAAATTGTTCGTCAATAGCGGAAAGAAATACTATTGCTGCACAAGTCACAATAGTGAAATTTTTTCTTTTTGTTTTGCAGTACAAAAATGCTCCGGCAAGCAGTATGGCGAGAATATTGTAAGTCCATGCGATATATCTCATTTTCAGTAGATTATATCCGCAAAATTTGTTTGTAATGCTATCAAGGTATGCAGTGAGCGGTGCAAGAGGACTCTGAAGATAATCCGTAGAGTTAAGCACTTGGTAAGATTCATCAGCAAGATTAAGTCCGTACTTACGCAGGTAATAACTGAAAACAATAGTAGCCAAAAGCAACACGCATAATGTTGCCGTTACAAATGTTGAAACAGCATTGCATTTGGCAATATTGTTCACATTCCAATTCATTCACTTTCCTTGCTTATGAAAATTGCATATTTGTCTTTCTTGACCGCTAAATCCATTTGGGATTCAAGCATTTGCGACATTTTGGATTCGTAGGGTTTATTGCATTCCCAAGTGTATTGGTTAAAAAGATATATCACTGTAATATTCTCGCATTTTTCATGAATTAAATTAGACGCAAAAAGCACATAATTATCATCGTCAAATTTATATGAATTTTTGTAATCGTGTTTTAGGTAATCATTACGGCAATCGTATATCCATTCAAACAAAAAGCGGTCTATGTAAGTGCCTAAAACTATTACTTCCGAATTCTTCGTGTTTAATTTGTCTATATCGGAGACGATTTCTGACACTTTTTCTCCCCAATAGGGGTTAACACACACGCCATTTAGTGGGGAAAAAGTAAATTTATATGTTTGATTTTTAATTACTTCTGAATGAAAATAGTGTTGAGGGAATTTTGGCTGATATTCAAATAAAAGTAGTGTTGAGGAAATTATGATAATACTTGTGATAATAAAAGGTTTTCTTATAAAAGGAATGGCAAAGTATATTAATATTGGGATTAACGGCAATGCTAAAAATTTTCGTATTCCCATATTACTTCCTAATATTGGAACGATTGAACATAGGAATATAAAGAAAAAATAATATAGTGTATTATAATCTGTTTTCTTGTTGTAATGGTAAATAATAAAGCAAAAAAATATAAATATTGATGGAATAATGAATGTTTCAGTGGGGAAAAGAAAATATTGTTGAGCTTTTGCGTAATAGGTAATGATATAAACTGCAAATATTGAAAATAATACGATTAAATACTTGTTTTTGTTAAAACGAGAGATACATACATAAACCGATAAAATTAACGACATTGTTATGCATATATTGATGAACTGTATGTAGCAGTGGTAAATTAAATGATTAATATCGTGATTATGAATAATGTTATTGCTTATAGATTGCAAATAATTCCCTAATGAATTATATGAAATAATAATAAACAATAGTATGCAAATAATTGAAATAACACCATATATCGCAAAATGAAAGAATCGTTTAGTCCTTGGCAAATTTTTTTGGAAAATTATGAAAAAAGAAATAATAGGAATGATTGCAATGCTGGGTATTCTGGATAAAGACGTTATAAAAGAAAAAATTGCTGTTATAACCAGCAGCCAGAGTTTCTTTTCCTCAAGATAATATAAAAATGACACTAACGTCATAGTCAGAAAAAGCGAAGTTTGTCTATCCCACCCAATCCAAGTATATAAATCAACAATATTGCATATAAGAATTAGAGTAGAGCATATTAAAACAGTGGTATCCAATTTTTTTGTGTGAGTATAGAAGTATAAGCAACCTGCAAAAACGGCGAGAATATTGTAACCGAACGCCACATACTTCATTTTCAGATATTCGTATCCGCACAGGCTGTTTGTGAAATGATCCAAGATGGCGGTGAGCGGTGCGAGTGGACTATTTTTGTAGTCCATAGAGTTCATTATCTGATAAGGCTCGTCAATGGGATAAAAACTGTATTTGAGAAGCGAAAAACAAAAGGTGAGAACTGCAGCAAGTATTCCAAAACATAGCAAGGTTTGGAATATTTGAAATGATTTGCTTTTGCGGATATCGGTGAGTGAAATATGGCTCATAATACGTATTTACTAAAAAACTGACACTATTGTTTCTTTCCAAGTTTTCCGCTAAGCCACAGTCCTGCAAGAATAAGTGCACAGCCGGCATAGCCGAGAATGGAAATTTTCTCATCAAGGACAATGAATGCAAGAACAAGTGTGAAAACTGGTTGGAGGTACATATAGTTGTTTGCCTTTACGGTGCCGAGTTCTCTCATTGCTATAGCCCAAATAAAGTAGCAAATCATAGATGCTACAATACCTAAAAACAAGAGGTTTAATAGTACGTCAGATTGGATTAAAACGGCAGGGTCGCAAATTTCTGGTTCAAATGCAAGGAAAGGAATGGCAGTGACGATACCATAGAAAAAAGTTTTGCGTGTTATGAACAAAGCATCGTACACAACGTTTAATTTACGAATGATGATGCTGTAAAATGCCCAGCTTACCGCTGCAGAGAAGGCAATAAGGTCTCCGAGTGGCATTATCTGCATAGACATTCCTCCATTGAAGACTACGAGGGTTACTCCTGTGAGTGCTACAACAGAGCCTATATACACACCTGCTTGAGGTTTCTCCTGTTTGTAAAAGAATCCGATTAGGAGTGTCGTAAGTAGAGGACTTATACTTGTCAAGAGTGACACGTTGCTGACGAGGGTGTATTTGAGGGCGGTGTTTTCCGCAATAAAGTATATGCTGCCGGAAGTCAATCCTCCTAAAGCCAAAAGTAGCTCGTCTCTAAGGTTGTTTGCCCAAAGCCTTTTGCAAAATGGCAAAATGAGGATATATGCAAGAACAAACCTGTAAATATAAATTTCTACTGCATGCAAACCTGCATTAAGCAGCACCTTTGTGGAAACGAAAGTTGCACCCCAAATTGCTACTGTAAATAAGGCGTATAGGTGAAAGATAAAAGAAGGTTTTGATGAATTTTTACTATATTGAGTTAACATACACGAGCTGTAATTTTTTACAAATTTAGGTATTTTTATCTATCTTCTAAAAAATTATACTAAAAATTTTTCCCACATGGAGTCATATTACTATCTTTGTACATACAATTCCGCAATTATTATCAATTAAAAACATATTTATTATGAAGAAAATTAAAATTTTATCAATCTCTTTTTTGACGGCAGCAATGTTGCTTACAGGCTGTAGTTCAATGAATAACACCGGTAAAGGTGCGTTAATCGGCGGTGGCGGTGGTGCTGCCGTAGGTGCAGGTATCGGTGCTTTGATTGGTGGTGGCAAAGGTGCTGCTATCGGTAGTGCAATCGGTGCAGGAGTAGGTGCAGGAGCCGGTGCTCTGATTGGCCGCAAGATGGACAAACAGCAGCAAGAACTTGAACGCCAGCTTGCAGAATCTGCAGTGGTAGAACAAGTTCAAGATGCAAACGGACTCCAAGCTATCAAAGTGACATTTAATAGTGGCATTCTTTTCCCAACAAATGGAACGGAACTCAGCGTGGCAGCTAAAAATGAATTGACACAGTTTGCTGTTTCTCTGAACAATAATCCTCAGACAAATGTGCAGATTTACGGTTTTACGGATAATACAGGTAGTATGGCTGTAAATCAGAGAGTTGCAGATGGTCGTTCAAATGCAGTTAAATCATACCTTGTGAATAGCGGAGTAGCATTCACACGTCTTACCGCACAGGGTGTCCCTATGGCAAACTATGTTGCTTCAAATGACACTGCAGAAGGTCGTGCACAAAACCGCCGTGTTGAAATTTACATCACTGCAAACGAGCAGATGATTCAGCAGGCAGAAGCAGGCACTCTCCAATAATACGGATTGTATTCAGAAATAAAATAAAAAGGAGACTTCATATAGAGGTCTCTTTTTTTGTGCCGTAACTGCAATTTTGGCACGGAAATTGCAAAAGGAAGATGTAGAAACAAAAAATAAACAAACATATAAATATAGAATATTATGAATATTTTACCATTGGCAGACCGCGTGCTTATTTCACCGGCTGCAGCAGAAGAAGTTACAAAGGCAGGAATCATCATTCCGGATTCTTCTAAGGAAAAACCGCTTAAAGGCACAGTCGTTGCAGCAGGCAACGGCACTAAGGATGAAGAAATGGTGCTGAAAGCAGGAGATACAGTTCTCTATGGCAAGTATGCCGGCACGGAAATTGAATTTGAAGGTGCAAAATACCTTATTATGCGTCAAAGCGATGTTTTGGCAGTTGTAAAATAAAGTAAACTTAAAAAATCATCTTAATCATGGCTAAAGAGATTAAATTCGATATCAAGGCTCGCGAAGAGCTCAAAAATGGCGTTGATGCTCTTGCAGATGCCGTAAAAGTAACACTTGGTCCTAAAGGACGTAATGTTATCATTGAGAAAAAATTCGGTGCTCCTCACATCACTAAAGATGGTGTGACTGTAGCTCGTGAAATAGAACTTGAAGACCCATTCCAAAATATGGGTGCACAGCTTGTGAAAGAAGTTGCTTCCAAAACAGGTGACGATGCCGGTGATGGAACAACTACAGCAACCGTTCTCGCTCAGGCTATCATCAATGTAGGTCTCAAGAATGTTGCAGCAGGTGCAAATCCTATGGACCTTAAAAGAGGTATTGATAAAGCTGTAGCGGCTGTAGTAGAAGGCATTAAAGCACAAGCAGAAGAAGTTGATGATGACTTCAAGAAAATAGAAGACGTTGCACGTATCTCTGCAAACAATGATGAAAAAATAGGTCAGCTTATTGCTGAGGCTATGAAGAAAGTCAAAAAAGAAGGTGTAATAACGGTTGATGAAGCAAAAGGTACTGAAACAACGGTGGATGTTGTAGAAGGTATGCAATTTGACCGCGGATATATCTCTCCGTATTTCGTAACCAACACAGAAAAAATGGAATGCGAAATGGAAAATCCGTTTATCCTTCTTTACGATAAGAAAATTTCAAACCTCAAGGATATGCTCCCTGTGCTTGAAGCAACAGCACAAACAGGTCGTCCTCTTCTTATCATTGCAGAAGACGTTGACCAGGAAGCACTTGCCACTCTCGTTGTGAACCGTCTCCGCGGTAGCCTCAAGATTTGTGCAGTAAAAGCACCGGGCTTCGGAGACCGTCGCAAGGAAATGTTGGAAGATATTGCTATCCTAACAGGTGGTGTAGTTATTTCTGAAGAAAAGGGACTTAAACTTGAGTCTGCTACTCTTGATATGCTCGGCCGTGCAGATAAAGTTACTGTAAACAAAGAAAATACCACTATTGTTGATGGGGCAGGCGAAAAAGATGCTATTGCTTCTCGTGTGGCTCAAATCAAGGCTCAGATTGAGACAACAAAGAGTGATTACGACCGCGAAAAACTTCAGGAACGTCTTGCAAAACTTGCAGGCGGTGTAGCAGTGCTTCATATCGGTGCTCCTTCTGAGGTGGAAATGAAAGAGAAGAAAGACCGTGTAGATGATGCACTCAGTGCAACACGTGCAGCTATTGCAGAAGGTATTGTCCCGGGTGGTGGTGTTGCATATATCCGTTGCATCGCTGCTCTTGAAGATGTGAAGGGCGAAAACGAAGATGAAACCACAGGTATCAAAATCGTTAAACGTGCTATTGAAGAACCTCTCCGTCAGATTGTTGCCAATGCCGGTGTAGAAGGAGCTGTTGTTGTTCAGCGAGTAAAAGACGGCAAGGGTGATTTCGGCTACAATGCACGCAAAGGTGAGTATGAAAATCTGCTTGCAGCAGGTGTTATTGACCCGGCAAAAGTTACACGTGTAGCACTTGAAAATGCAGCTTCAATAGCCGGCATGTTCCTTACTACGGAATGTGTGATTGCAGACAAGAAGGAAGAAAATGCTGCTGCTCCTGCAATGCCTGCAGGTGGTATGGGCGGTATGGGTGGCATGATGTAAGCCACTCATACTATATACATGAAAATAGCAAGCGGGGCTTTACGGCTCCGCTTGTTGTATTTATAATATTTAGTTTATTGTTATGATGGGCATAAAACAAAAAAAAAGTGTCTCAAGAAAAACCTGAAACACTTTGTCGGGGTGAGAAGACTCGAACTTCCGACCTCCACGTCCCGAACGTGGCGCGCTGCCAACTGTGCTACACCCCGATTGGCTTTTGCGGCTACAAAGGTAGTAATTATTTTTGAAAGTAAGAGTATGTTTTTGTAATTTTTTTTGAAAACTCTTAAAAAAAATGCTTTTTGCTCTTTTATTTGAATGTGATAAGTCTGTTGTAGATGAAATTTGCCACAGTGTAAGTGATATTTCCGATAATCGTTGCTATACCGTAGCCCCCGAGTGTATAGTATTTCAGGTCTATTTCACATTCTCTGATAAATGAATGTTCATTCACGAGCCAAACTACAAGGAGCTGCAGACCGTAGCAAATAAGGAAGCCTGCAAAGAATTTGAACGCCTCGATATGTGTTTTTTTATGTGATTTGAAAACCCAGCATTTGTTCCAAATAAATGAATTTATTAGTCCGCCTATATATCCTATGGCATTTGACACGTACTCGTTGATTCCGAGAATGTCTTTGCATATTGCAATGAGAATAAATGTTACAATAGTGTTCATTCCTCCCACGAGTCCGTATTTTAAGAATTGTATTATAGTTTTACTTTTCATCTGTGTGATTGTGTTTACTTCTGTCGTATTTGAGTTGGGGTAAAGCCCAATTGTATTTAAGTGCACATATTCGGAGTCCAATCACTACCGCTGCACATACTATCTGCTGCAATGTGTCGCTGCCTCCACATTCCATAATTATCCAGAATGCTATTCCACCTGCAATACATGCTGTGGCATAAATGTCTTTGCGGAAAAATAGAGGTTCTATATTTATTAGAATATCGCGGGTCACACCTCCGAAAGAACCGGTAATTGTACCCATACCTATAGCCACCCACATAGGCAGGCCTACGTCAATGGTTTTTTGTATTCCTATTACCACAAATAGGGCAAGACCTATGGCGTCAAAAATAAATAGAGTGCGATTAAATCTTACAAGTGCTTTTCGAAATATGATTACAAGTGCAAGTGAAAGTCCGGTGACAAGGAGGTAGAGAGGTGTCTGCATCCAGAAAACAGGTATGTCTAAAAGCACGTCACGGAGAGTTCCGCCTCCAATAGCAGTGACAAGTCCGATAGTGTATGCTCCGAACCAGTCAAATTCCTTTGCAGCGGCAAGGCGAATGCCGGAGATTGCAAAGGCTATTGTTCCTATTACTTCTATTATAAGGAGGACGTCCATTTATTAGTTATTGTGATTGGAATAGTAACGGCAAATTTCTGTGAGACTGCATTTTTCACATTCCGGCTTGCGTGCTTTGCAAACGTATCTGCCGTGAAGAATCAGCCAATGGTGTGCTTTAGGGATAATGTCTGCAGGGATATATTTTACCAATCTTTTTTCCGTTTGGAGCGGATTCTTACTACCTGTGGTGAATCCTATTCTTTCGCTTACGCGGAAAACGTGTGTGTCAACAGCCATAGCGGCTTTGTTGAATACCACGGCAAGCATTACGTTTGCCGTTTTCCTTCCCACTCCCGGGATTTTCATCAGTGAATCAATGTCTGAGGGAATTTCACCGCCGTAAAGTTCCACAAGTGCTTTTGCTGCACCCACGAGTGACTTGGCTTTGTTGTTTGGGTAGGAGATGGAATTGATGTAGGGAAAAACGTCTTCAGGTGTCACTGCTGCGAGTGTTTCCGGTGTGGGAAATGCTGCAAAGAGTGTGGGCGTAACCATATTTACTCTGCGATCCGTGCACTGAGCGGAAAGGATTACGGCAAGGAGCAAGTGAAAAGGAGTGTCGTATTGCAGTTCTGTTTCTGCAACCGGCATTTCCTTTTCAAATATTTCTATAGCCTTACCGAATCTGTCTTTGAGCGTCATCGCAGCTTGGTGAGATTGCGGATTAGTGAGCAGATTGGAATTCTTCCAAGAAGCGGACATCGTTCTCGGAGAACATACGCAAGTCTTTAACCTGATATTTGAGGTTAGTGATGCGTTCAATACCCATACCGAGAGCGAAGCCTTTGTATTTTTTGCTATCTATGCCGCATGCTTCAAGCACATTCGGGTCCACCATACCACAACCGAGGATTTCCACCCAACCTGTGTGTTTGCAGAATGAGCAACCTTTTCCTCCGCAGAGATTGCAAGAAATGTCCATTTCTGCAGATGGCTCTGTGAATGGGAAGTAACTTGGACGAAGACGGATTTTTGTTTCCGGTCCGAACATTTCTTGTGCAAAGTAGAGAAGAGTTTGGCGGAGGTCTGCGAAAGACACGTTTTCATCAACGTAAAGTGCTTCCACTTGGTGGAAGAAGCAGTGTGCACGTGCGGATATAGCCTCGTTTCTGTAAACTCTACCCGGGCAGATAATTCGGATAGGCGGCTGAGTGTGTTCCATAACTCGTGATTGAACGGAAGAAGTGTGAGTACGGAGCAACACGTCCGGATTACGCTGAATGAAGAAAGTGTCCTGCATATCTCGTGCAGGGTGGTCTGCTGCAAAATTGAGTGATGAGAAAACGTGCCAGTCATCTTCCACTTCCGGACCTTCAGCCACAGTGAAACCGAGGCGACGGAAGATGTCGATAATCTCTTCGCGGACAAGTGAAAGAGGATGACGGCTACCTAATGGAATAGGTGATGCAGTGCGAGTGAGGTCCAAATCCGCATCTACGGAGTCTGTGGATTCAAGAGCGTCACGCAGACTGTTGATTTTCTCTGTAGCTTCGTTTTTAAGCACGTTCAGTGCCTGACCTATTTCGCGTTTTTGTTCCGGAGCAACATTGCGGAAATCATTAAAAAGGAGAGAAATTTCACCTTTTTTGCTGAGGTATTTAATTCTTAATGCTTCAACTTGTGCAGCATCTGTAGCTGTAAGAGCTTCAATTTCTTGGCGTAATGCGTTTATTTTGTCTAACATAGCGTAATTTTGCTGGGTTGATATTACAATTTGCAAAATTACGAAATAATTGTGAAATAATGGTGCATTTTTTTGCCTTTATGTACAAAAAGTGTCTTTCGTTTAATATTTTCAACCTTTTTTGAGGAGAGGATAGGTGATATAGCAGATAAGTGTGAGTGTGAGTACGGACAAAATGGTGGGATATACCAAGTCTCCAAGAGTGATGGTCTCCAATGAGGTAAATGATAGGAAGTGGAGAATCCAGCACACGAGTAGTACAAGTCCGGCTGCAGCAAATGAGAATATTTCTGCTCTTGAAAAGAATGATGGTCTCTTTTCAGGTAGGCGATTCAGAACTTTTTTTACGAACCATTCGTTTTCCGGACAGTTTGGTACTTCTTTTTTGAGAAGTTCTGCAATTTTTATATCATCGCTGTTTTTTTTCATGTTTTTTTCGTTTTTTCAGATTATTTGTTTATCACTTCTGCCATTTTTGCTCTTGCACGACTTAGATAGCTTTTTACCGTGCCTTCCGGGTGTCCTGTTATTTCGCATACTTTTTTTATAGGCAAGTCCTCAATGTAAAAGAGGTGAACAAGTGTCCTTTCCGTATCATTCAGTGCATTCAGACACACATTAAGGTCCATTTGTGCATCGGATTGTGCTACATTGTCTGTTGCCTCCACGGGTATTTTGTCGTCAATATCGTCAGTTTCCATATAGCGTCTTTTGTAACTGATAAACTCATTGTATGCGATGCGATAGAGCCATGTCTTGAATGATGCTATACCCTTGAATGAGCGGATTGCCAAGTATGCTTTGAGGAATGTTTCCTGTGAGAGGTCGTCTGTGAGTGGAATGTCTCCGGAAGTGAGATTCAGCAAGAAACGACGTAACCCGGATTCGTATGCTACAACCAACTGCCCGAATGCATTGCGGTCGTCTGCCGCAATACATCGAGCAATTAGTAATAGTTCTTGAGCTTTATTTATGGTTTGTGCCATAATTGTTGCCGTTTTGCTGAAAGGATTATGATTGGCGGTGGAAATGAAACTTACTTGATTATCTTGTAGTATGTGAGTAGTTTGCCAATACCTATCAAGAGAGGGATTACGCCGATTACTGCGAGGTCTTCATTACCCCAAACTCCAAAGATGATTATTATTGCCACTGCTATGAGGCAGTACTTGAGTCCGCTGTCCCTCTTTCGTATTTCACTCGGCAGAGGAGGAATGTTTTTAATATCGCCCGGCGTTCCGGGAGGAGTAATGGTGTCGGAGTTGGAAGGGTTGTAGAAAGAGTCCGGCAATTCGTAGCCTTTTTCAATAGCTTGTGAAATCAGTTCGTTGCGACTTTTCATTCTCTTGTAAAGGAATATTCCGAGGATAATGCCAAGTAACACGATAGTTCCGAAAGGCACTGTGATTCCGAGAATGTAAAGGATAGTTTTCTGCTGGCGGCGTTGTGCTTCTTCAATACCATTGTCCGGGTATATGTTTACTGTAATGTCCGGAATATCAACGGAAACGGATTTCACACCGATTGGTTTATGAACCATATCGCCTGCATGGATAATAGTGTCTCCGCTTACAATTACAGTGTCTGCGTTTTCATACGTTGTAGAGTAGATTGTGTCTTGGAGAGAAATGTCGGCGAGTTCTGCTCGGAGTTCATTACGGATTTCTTCTATGATTGCCCGGCGGTCAATGTTGTCGGAGTCTGTCACTCTAATGTCTCCTAAGCAAGAGGTGAGGAGAAGTGAAGCGAATAGAGGTAAATAAATCTTTTTCATGAGTTTATCAGTATTTTTTTTTGTTATTTTTTCGTTTGTTTATCCCTTTGACGCAGTAGGGTATTATTAGGTTGCAAGAAATGGTGTTTTTCTTGCTATTTTAAAATATTTTAACAAATTTCGCGAGTTTTGTTCTGCTTATTTCAGATTTCTCAGGCTTTCAAATACTGCTTCAGCGGCACGTTCACCGTCAATGGCTGCAGATACGATGCCGCCTGCGTAGCCTGCTCCTTCTCCGGTGGGGAAAATGCCTCTAACGGCTATATGGCAGAGAGAATCCTTGTCGCGAGGAATACGCACCGGAGAGGAAGTCCTTGTTTCACAGCCTATAAGTGTGGCTTCATCTGTGAGAAAACCTCGTGATTTGCGTCCAAACTCCTTGAATCCTTCTTGCAGGCGTGTGGCAATAAATTTAGGCAAAAGTTTGTCAATTCGTGCCGGGTGTATTCCGGGAGCATATGATGTAGAGGGTAAAGAATTGGAGTCGTTGCCGTTGACAAAGTCCGTCATACGTTGTGCCGGAGCATTGTGGGTGCGGTTTGCGTCTTCGTAAAAACGCTGCTCGATTTGTTGCTGGAAATACATCATTTTCAGTGGAGAACCATCAGCAGCATCGGCTATATCTTCCGGCAGAACTTCCACTACCATTCCGGAATTGGACCATTTTGTGCCACGATTTGAAGGAGACATACCATTAACAACTAATTGGTTCGGACCGCTTGCTGCCGGAATGATAAATCCACCGGGACACATACAGAAAGAATACACGGCACGGTCACGCACGCGTGTAAGCATAGTGTATTCCGCAGCCGGGAGGTATTTGCCGCGTCCGTTTTTTGAATGGTACTGTATGCAGTCTATTAAGTGCTGGGGGTGTTCCAGACGAACTCCCACGGCGATGCCTTTAGGTTCCAAAGTGACACCATGCTTAAATAGCGTTTCATAGACGTCTCGTGCAGAGTGACCTGTGGCAAGGATTATGGGTGCGGGTAGAGTTGTTCCGTCTGAGCAAACAATTTTTTTTGCTTTTCCGTTTTCAATGATGATATCGTCCATACGAGTACTGAAGCGAACTTCACCTCCACATCGTATAATGGTATTTCGCATAGCTTTAATCACTACCGGCAGTTTGTCTGTACCTATGTGTGGGTGGGCATCAACGAGAATGTCTTGTGACGCACCATGATTATGAAAGACAGAGAGGATTTTGTCCACGTTTCCGCGTTTCTTGCTTCGAGTGTAGAGTTTTCCATCGGAGTATGCACCTGCTCCACCCTCACCGAAACAGTAATTTGAATCCGGATTGACTATATTTTCACGAGCGATTTTTGCCATATCTATACGACGAGAATCCACGTCTTTCCCTCGTTCTATCACAATAGGACGCAGACCTAATTCAATAAGACGAAGAGCGGCAAAAAGTCCGGCAGGACCTGCTCCCACGATGGTTACAGCTTGCTTTCCGGAAACATCAGGATATTCAATCTTCATGCCTATGGGGTTTTCCGGAGCTTTTTCTCCCACGTATGCGTTGACGGTGAGATTTATCATCACTTGTTTTTGACGAGCGTCAATGGAACGTTTGGCAATCACAATGTCGTTTATAGCATTGACGTCTATATTAAGGAGAGTGGATATGTGTATCCGGAGCCGAGTTTCATCGTAAGCGATTTCCGGTTTTAGTCTTAATGTGAGATTATGTACCATCTTATGGGAGCAATTTGTGTTATTGAACCACAAATTTACGTTCTTTTATTTGAAAAATATTGATGTAAACCGAAAAAAATACATTAACATTTATTAACAGTGCTATTAAGTGGAGTGAAAGAAATTTGTATTACTTTTGTGGCAGTTCATAAATACAAACTTTTAAAACTTTAATAATTATGGCAGAACAAGTTTTTTTCAACGATTCAAATGTATCAGTAACAAATGCTCGTTTGGTAATATTTGGTAAAACACATGCAATGGCAGGTATTACAGCTGTTAGTATTCTCAGAGAAGACCCGAGCCGCACACTTCCAATCGTGCTCATCATCATTGGTCTTATTTGCTTTTCTTTCAGTTGGATTGCAGCAGTTATTTTGATTGCTCTCGGTGTATGGATTTGGATTAGCCAGAAACCTATCTATCATCTCAGCCTTGAATCAGCATCAGGTGCACAGTCTGCATTTAGTTCAAAAGACTTTGATTATATTTGCAAAATTGAAGCTGCAATCAATGAAGCTATTGTAGCTCGCGGATAAAGAAATTTTCATATTTTTCATATTATTTAATTACTCTCGCCACGTTTCCGGTTTCGGAGATGTGGCGTGTTTTTTTGTTCCCGGTTTGTGATAATTAAAAAAGCGGCACAGTAGCAAAAAGGTGTGGGTATAAATAAAAAATGTTACCTTTGCAGTTA
>SAMEA3663271__coassemble_185_pt1 | contig 29713 bp, 30 predicted proteins | sample SAMEA3663271__metabat2_low_PE_018 | metagenome-assembled genome bin SAMEA3663271 (sample SAMEA3663271) | pig gut metagenome | biome: pig gut; feature: pig-associated habitat; material: faeces | place: China | collected 2013
AATTAATAAGATAGATAATGAATTATTCACAGTGTCATTCACTGTTCAATACAGAGGTGCAGACTATATTGCTGTAGGTTTGGAAGTAGAAAACGACCCTGTTTTAGCAGAAACACTGTTTAAAGAGCCGTTTTTGGCACATGTGACAACCGGAAGACTGTCTATCCACAATAATAATTGGGTTCATATTCGCGTGTATAACAAATATGGAGAAGTTATACGAACACTTGAATTTTTGAGAACAACAGATGCTGAAATCATTTACACCAATTTGAATGTGAATGAAATTACGGTATATTCAATATTTGGAGAAAAGATGTATTCAGGAAAAGAATCCGATTTTGACGATAAATTACTTCAACCGGGAGTATATATTAAGCGAAATAATTCCGATTTATCAACAGTTAAAATTATAAAGCGATGAAAAAGACTATTTATATATTACTTTTATTGTGTTTCAATGTGTGTTTTGCACAAGACGGAACAAACGAGAACTCCGATGTTACTTCAAAATCTTTTGAAATAAAAGATTTAAAATTTGATTATGAGTTAACATATAGCGATAATTTCCCATTAACAGTAGGAACGTTATCAATGAACGTTGTGCTATATAAACCGGCATCTCGTGTTACCTTGTTATTTACTCACTCATTTTATGTTCCTAAATATGGGAAATTTTTTTACCACAACAGAGCGAGTAGAAATCCAAGTGAAACAGATACATGCGTAAACTATTCTTTGGTTAAGATAAATTGGGGTGTATATTTCTATGTTAACGTGGTATTTCTTGATGGAACTGAAGAAAAATCAGAAGTATATAATACAACGGATATGCTTTCTGACGAAGACAGGGCAATAGTGTTACAACATTCTGGAGTATCATCCGTAGAGACATCAGAAAACAGTATCATATATGCAAATAACTACCTGACAGTAGAAAGCGAGAATAATGGAAAAATCTCGTTTTATGATTATAGCGGCATAGAATTCAAAACAATGAATTTTGAAGCAAAAGTACCAATATTCATAGATGAAAGTTTTCCAAAATTCTTCATTGCAGTGGCTTCATTAGAAAATGGCAAAGTACTAACTAAAAAAATATTGAAATGAAAAGAATTTATATTTCCATTTTGTGTGCATTTTGTTTCACAATAATAAATGCAGAAGATATAGAAATAGAATGTGATAACTTTGTTTCAAGTCAAGTTAATGAATCCGTAGTAGATGCTCCTATAGTGAGACCATTAAACGGAGGTAGTGTCATTGTGCCATCATTTTCATACTCTTGTCCTAATGAGATTACGGTATATTCAATATTTGGAGAAAAGATGTATTCAGGAAAAGCCTCAGATTATTTTGAGATTATTGATTTGAATTACGATTATGTTTTTACTCAAAGTTCAAACGGAGTTCCTGAAACAAAAGGCACATTATCATTAAAAGTTTCTTTATTACAACCTGCATATTATGTATCACTTGATATATCAAGGTTTCATTACCAGCAAACAGGAAATTCAATCTTTTTTCAGAATAGATTCGGACACGATGTAGAGGTTGATGAAAACATAATAAGTTATTCAATTGAGAATATTCGTTGGGGTACATATTTCAGGGTAATGGTTTACTATTATGATGAGAATGATGAAAGACAGTATGTGGTTTCGGATATATATGATACTACTGATTTGCTTTCAGAAGAGCATAAACAAATTGTATCGGATTATGCTGGAGTTACATCTGTAGAGACATCAGAAAACAGTATCATATACGCAAATAACTACCTGACAGTAGAAAGCGAGAATAATGGAAAAATCTCATTTTATGACTATAGCGGCATAGAATTCAAAACAGTGAATTTTGAAGCAAATACTCCGATTTTTATAGATGAGAGTTTTCCCAAATTCTTTATTGCAGTGGCTACATTAGACAATGGTGAAGTGTTTACTAAAAAGATATTGAAATGAAAAGAATTTATTTTTTTCTTTTGTGTGCATTTTGTTTCACAATAATAACAAAATAGTGTTGGAAAGATTGAGAAAAGGCACCCGTTTGCCAACAAAGACCACGCTATATGACTTTAAGGGTGGATATTATGACACAACAATAGATAGAGAAACAACCTTTACTGCCGTCGGGTACAATGACAATGGCTACACTCGCAGTGTTCCTGTAACAATAAGTGTGACAACAACATCTTCTTTAAGCCCCTTTGCAATTACTTACAATTCAGATGAGGTGACCGTGTATTCTAATGAAGATGAATCATTTGAGATAGATTATACCATATCATCATTAAGTAATCTTGGTCGCGGAGTAGTAGCCGAAGGCAATACCACCGGAGTAATCAATATCAGTACACTTCCAAAAGGAATTTATATAATCAATATGCGAGACTTAAATTCCGGTGAGGTGCAAGTTGAAAAATTTGTAAAACGTTAAAATAAGCTTTTTCAAAATATATATTATGTAATAACACAGTGGCTGCCTCGGTTTTCGGGGCAGCTTTTTTGTGATTTGCAGGTGTGTTTCAGACGTTTTTCTTAGATAATTTTCATACAGTACAAAAAAAGAGTGCCGCAAAAGTTTGAGGCACTCTCGGATATTTTTTAATCCGTTTTTTAGAACGGGAGGTCGTCTGTGGCAGAACTGCCGAAATCCGGTTGCGGAGCGTCAGGAGCGGCAACGGGTGCTGTTGCGGCAGGAGCGGCAGGCTGAGCAGGTTGCTGAGCGGGAGCTGCACCTAAAGTAACTTTTTCTGCTTTCCAACCGCGGATACTGGTGTACCATCTGCCATTGTATTCACGGCTTTCTATGTCAAAACTTAGTTTGATTTCATCGCCCACATTCAGCGGGTATTGGTCTGCACGTTCACCGAAGAAATCAAAGTGAATCTGTTTAGGAAAAGATTCTTGTGTTTCAAGAACGTATTCGTGTTTTTTCCAGGAGTTACCTGCTTTTGAAACTCCGGACTGTTCTTTCAAGTCGTAGATAATTTTACCTTGTACTTCCATTTAATTATAGCGTTTTAATTATTTTTTTGCGTGTTTATGAGTTTGCAAAAATACTAAATGCAAACGAGAAAGGCAAAATTTATTTGATAAATTTCTTAACAATTTCACGGTTGTTTTCAACACTGATTTTTGCAAAATATGTTCCTGCGGCGAGCGAATTGCAGTCTATGCTTGCATTTTCGGTCATTGGGGCAAGTTTTAGCACTGTTTTGCCTGCTATGTCCGTTATAATAACGCTATTGATAGTGTCCGGAGCTGAAATTTCCAAGATGTTTCCTGTTTTTGTAAAAGTAACTGCATTGTCGGCTGTGATGTCGCATATAGAGCTTGTGGAAGGGGAACTTTCATAGTTGTTCATATCAAAAGCGGTGACAGAGAAGGTGTCGTTGCTGCTTATTGCAGGTACGGTAACAGATGTTTGTTGTGTTTTTGCTATGATAGCTGTTGTGATGTCGTCAATATCCGCAGAACCTTCATTTTCGCGGTAAATACAGTAATACCATATGGGGTTTTCGTTTGCATTGTCGGGCTTTTCCCATGTTATTTGGTACTGTCCGTTGACAAGTGCGGCGGTTACGTTTTGCGGACTTCCGGGTAGTGTTACCTCTTTGTATTCCATTGTAGGAATATGTGCAGGATATTTGAATTGATTGTCTTTAAGAAGATTATACAATTCAGTTTGTTTGGTGCCTTGTCCGGGCAAAACGTTTTTGGCACGGAAAAAGCATACGCCACAAGTCCCTTCCTGTTTACGGACTTTATCCACTTGCTCTGTTACATCGCTTGCTTCCCAATCGTTTTTGCCGTCAACCATTTTATATGCAGCAAGACCAACAACAAATTGGCGTCCTTCCATATTATTTACCCAAGTAGCCATATTGGGTGTAAATCCGTATGTTTCGTTCCAGTACATTTGTGGGTAAAGCGTATGACAGTCGCCGTTTTTCACCCATTGGCAAGCGTCTTGGTAGTAGCTGCCGTAAGCAGTGGCATTGCCATAACCGGGGAGGTTTGTGTATGTTCCGATAGGAGCAGCACCTACTTTAACATGTGGGTTTGTTTCTTGCACCATGTCGTAAAAAGCTGATATGAAGCTATTTATGTTTTGGCGTCTCCAGTCTTCTTTTGGAAGTCCTTCCGGGTTGTATGCTTTGTATGAAGCGGCATCGTCAAAAGCACTGCCGGGGTATCTGCAATAGTCAAAGCTGACACCATCAAAGTTGTATTTGCTGAGCAATTCGCGATATAGTTCCACAAGGTATTCCGTAGTGGCGGGATTGCCCGGGTCAAGGTAAAGCTGATTGTTGTATGTCACGCATAGTTCCGGGTGAGACTTGTATGGATGTTTTGCAGTTTGTTTGTAGCTGTTTGCTCTTGTTGCTGTTCCGAGACGATATGGAATAATTGTTGCATGACATTCCATACAACGTTTATGACATTCGTCTATCACGAATTGTGCCACATCGTAAGGCAGGGCACTTGAGTAATTGTTTGTAAATTCCACCATAGCAGGCTGGATACTTGAAATCCAAGCCACATCGCCGCGGGCTTGTGCCTGAAACAAAATTGTATTGAAGTTTGCAGCAGCAAAGTTGTCTAAGATATCGCATAATTCTTTTTTTTGTGCACTTTCCGTTTTAGAGGAAGATGACGGCCAGTCCAGTTTATCAACGGTTTCCAACCAAACGGCTCTTACTTCGCGTTTTGGTACATTTGTTTGTGCAAACACGGCAAGTGTTTCAATAGTTACAAGTGTTAAAAGTAATAATTTTTTCATTGGGTAATTTGTTAGTGTTTGTTTTTGCAAAGATAATAAAAAGTTACCAAATAGTATTGTTGTATCCGAAAAGTGACAGATTATGAGAGCTTTGTAATAATTGTTACAACTTGTGTTACAAAATATTATTGAATTTGTAACATAAATGATGTTTTTATAAAGTATTGAAAATCAATATAGAAAGACTATTTTAGTAAAAAAATATTAATTTTAAGAAAAAATAATGTAAAAAATATTTTGTTATTAAAATTATTTGTATATTTGCATCGGCTAAATATTATTACTCTACTTTTTATTATCCTCAGTACCTATGGCAAACAATTTCAAAAATCGGCTTTTAATGTTACAGGGCAATATGCTGAATTTTGCATATATGCTTACGTCTAACAGAGAAGATGCTTATGACCTTCTTCAAGATACAACCTTGAAAGTACTTGACAATGAGGAAAAATACGTTGATAACACAAACTTTAAGGGGTGGGTGTTTACGATTATGCGAAACATTTTTATCAACAATTATCGCAGAATAGCACGCGAGGCTACTATGGTGGACCAAACAGAGGATTTATATCATTTGAATTTGCCGCAGGAATCCGGACTTGAGACACCGGAGGGGGGTGTAGCTGTAGGGGAGATAACAGAAGCTATTAATTCTTTTCCCGATGAATACAGAGTACCGTTTTCCATGCTTGTGGCAGGGTATAAGTATAATGAAATTGCGGAGAAAATGAATCTTCCGTTGGGTACTGTGAAAAGCCGTATTTTCTTTGCACGCCAGAAGTTGCAGGAACTTCTTAAAGACTATAAGAAATAATTTGATGTTAATATATATACAGTTTTTATTGTAGCAAAATGAGTAAAGTCTATAGAACTTTACTCATTTTGTTTGTTTATCAGATATTACGCAATTCAGGCGTAACAGGCAAGGTGATTATTCTGTTTTCTTCTTTTTTGGATGTGGCATTGTAATTTGGAGTAAGATAAAGCCAATAATTCCGGCTAATAACGAGCCTACAACAATACCGAGTTTTGCATGGTTCAGCAACTCAATGTTTTCGCCGAATGAGAGGTTTGCAATGAAGAGTGATACTGTGAAACCAATACCTCCAAGTACGGAAACTGCTGCTAACATACTCCATGTGGAACCGGCAGGTTTGGGTGTGAGTTTGAGAATAATTGCAAGCCAGGAGAATGAGAAAATTCCCAAGAACTTTCCAAGCACAAGACCGAGAATTACTGCGAGGCTCACACCCTCAAAGATTGTTGTCGGGTCCATGTCAAGGAGGAAAATGCCGGCGTTCGCAAAAGCAAAGAGAGGAAGAATGAAATAGTTGACCACCGGGTGAAGAGTGTCTTCAAGGTCTTGAAGCGGTGAAATAACTTTATCGGACATTGACTCCACTTGCTTGAGTAAGTCTAATTGCTGTTTGTCCAGAATTACTTTATCATTTAGTGAGCCGTAGTCCTCTTTTGTGAATTGTGAAATGGCATTACGCATAGAGCGGACATATTTACGCGGGTCAAATAGTGGTTTTGCAGGTATGGTAAATGCCACAAGTACACCGGCTATAGTGGAATGGATTCCGGAATTCAGGAATAAATACCATACGGCACAACCAATGCCGAAATAAAATGCTTTACTCTGAATTTTTGCTTTTGCTCCTGCAAAAAGAATCACAAGCAATCCTAAACTGATGAGAATAGGAATGTAGTCAATGTGAGTGGAGTAGCAAGATGCAATAACAATGATACCACCGATGTCGTCAACTACGGCAAGTGTCGTAAGGAATATTTTCAAAGAGATAGGCACTCTTTTTCCCAACATTGCAAGTACGCTTATGGAAAAGGCAATATCAGTAGCCATTGGGATTGCAGCACCCTGTGCAAATTCCGTGCCTTGGCTGAGGTACATGAAAATTATCACCGGCACAATCATACCACCGCATGCAGCAATGATAGGTAGCAATGCCTGACGGAATGATGAAAGTTCACCAACCATCACTTCGCGTTTTATTTCAAGTCCTATGGAAAAGAAGAAAACAGCCATCAAGGCATCGTTGATAAATTCAAGCATATTCATTGTTTCGCCACCATGGCTGAACAAGTTGAATGAACCTACTTGCAAAATTACAGGTAATTTGCAAAATTCCGCATAATATCCGTTTATAGCCGGAATATTTGCCAGAATCATTGCCAAAATTGTTGCTCCGATAAGTACGTTACCACCGGAAGCGTGTCGCTTGACGGCTTGTCTTGCGGCATAAAATACGTATGTTGGAGAGAAAAATCTTGTTTGTTCAATTGCCATTTTGTTTCAATTATTGTTATTTATTAATTAGTTATTTACAGGCTTCACACCTGATTCATGAAACGTTTATATTTGTTGTTATGTATGTTAAAAAATAAATTTTGCTAAAATTTTCAGAAGAAAAGTACCTGCGTATGAGACAAGTGCACCTGCCTTATTTTTCAGTCTCACTTCTGCGTCTTTCAGTTCTGCTTTTCTTGCTGCCTGAATAAAGTCCAAGCAACGTTTTTCCACATCGGCATAGTTGCAGTTGTTTTTGTAAATCAGCATCAAAATATTATAACAGGCACTGAATTTGCGGTCGCGAGCGGCACTTTCAAGGTTAGTGGATTTATACTTTTCATAAATATTGTCCACTACTGTCAAAACGTCAAATCGCTTTGGGGAGAATTTGGATAATGTGCTGTTTGGATTATTACGATAGTAATACTCTTCACGGTCAATACATATTATTTTTTTAGCCTTTTCAAAAAGACGAGGCATTATCTCCAAGTCTTCATAAATAATGCCTTCCGCAAACCTTACTCCATTGAATAATTTCGCACGATAAAGTTTGCCCCAAACCGACGAATTGACGTCTTGCTGGTAAAGCAAATGCTTGATTGCCGTTTCAGAAGAATAAATGGGAGATTTCCAATTTGTCGGTTCCGGTAATGTCAAAATGCCGGGATTGTGACTGAAGTTTACGGAGACCATGTCTGCATTGCTCGAGCTCATTTCTATGAGCATGCAACTTAAGTAAAAACGAGAAACTATATCATCGGCATCAATAAAAGTGATGTATTCTCCCTTAGCTGCGTCCAAACCGACATTTCTTGCTGCTGCTTGCCCAGAATTTTCCCGGTGAATGACTTTAATGCGGCTATCGTGTAGTGCGTATTTGTCGCAAATTTCTCCGGAATTGTCCGTGGAGCCATCATTCACCAGAATTATTTCCATATCGTCTGTTTTTTGATGCAGAACGCTATCTATACATTCGCATAGATATTTTTCTGCATTGTAAACGGGGATAATTACGGAAACAGTGGGCATAAGATGTTTTTTTTGAGGGCGAATGTTATTTTATTTTTATAACAGCCGGTTCGGATTCGTTGTTTACCCTGTCTAAAGCCGTGACAAAAATGTATGTAGGGAGAGTGCCTTCAAGGTCAAAAGAATTGTCGTATGTCACGGTGATGATATTTTCCGGGTCTGCAATCACTGTTGCAGCATCACTGTTGTCTGAAGCATAAATTGCATAGTGGTTAACGTCTGTGGCTTTCCCTGCAATAGGCATTTTGTCCCAGGTAATAATGTTTCCGGATTTTTTCAGTCCGGTGACAGGAGACGGAACATCACTGTTAATCCATGGATATGTAGGCACGAGTGCTATTGTGGATTGCAGGTCATTTGCCAGAGAATCAGCCACACCAAGGTAGTTTTTGGTGATAGAATATCCGGGCCACCAGCAGTTACCTTGCACGTTTTCGAGTTCTCGTGAAAGTTCTATTTTGTGGCGGAGTTGAGATTTTTCAGTAGAGGGAGCAAGGTCAGGCTTATCCATAGTCTTGTTTACGTCTTGTCCGAAATACATATGTCTGCCAAACGCATTTTCATTCCACCATTTGGCAAGGATAAGAGTAGAAGCTTTTTTGTGCTCCAGTTCCCAATAAAGCTGTGGCAGCATATAATCCACCCAACCTTGTTCGGACCATAGTAGCACATCTGCATAGAGTGCATCATAGTTTTGAAGCCCGGCAGTGTCGCTGCCTCTGGGATCACTTGTTTTATTACGCCAAATTCCGAATGGACTTACACCAAAACGAATCCAAGGTCTGTGTTGGGCTATGAGCATGTGAATTTCTTCTATGAGAAGATCCACGTTTTTTCTTCTCCAGTCGTCTCGTTTCATACCGTTGCCGTATTTCTTGAAAGAAGCATTGTCCGGGAACTCAAGTTTAGCTACGGGGTAGGGGTAGAAATAGTCGTCCATGTGTATTCCGTCCAGGTCGTAACGGGTGATGATGTCTAAAATCACATCTTCAATAAACTGTCTGTTTTCCGGCAAACCCGGGTCAAAGTATTTTTTGCCGTCGTATGTTACGAATCTTTCCGGATGCTTATGATAGATGTGATTTGCCGGAAGCACTTCGTTTTTAGATGTAGTGACGCGATAAGGGTTCAGCCAGGCATGCAGTTCCATGCCGCGTTTGTGACATTCGTCAATCATAAATTGCAGAGGATCCCACATCGGTTTTGGAGCCACGCCTGCTTTGCCTGTGAGAAAACGACTCCATGGCTCAAGGGTTGATATATAAAATGCATCAGCGGAGGGGCGAACTTGAAACATCACGACATTTACTCCGGCTTCATAGAGTAAATCGAGTTGATTGACAAGGTATTCTCTGGTTTGAGCGGGATTCATTTGTGCATACTGACTTTGATGCACTGTGTGAAGCCAAGCACCGCGAAACTCTCTTTTTGGGTTCTGAGCAAAAATGCAGGCAGAAGATAGTAAATATGCTGCAATAATGGTTAGTACTATTCGTTTCATGTTTTATATGGTTTTATTAGTGTTACAAAATAGTATATGAGTTAGATTTCAAAAATAATTAGTATTTATTCAATGTCATTGGCTTACTGCTGTTTGGCAAATATGACGGTATAAATCGTGCAACGGCAGTCCCATAACGTTGTAAAAACAACCGTTAATGCTTTTAATGCCTATATAGCCAATCCATTCTTGGATTCCGTACGCCCCGGCTTTGTCAAGGGGCTTGTATTTGCTGACGTAATAGCTTATTTCATCGTCTGTCAAGGCATTGAAGGTGACATCTGTTTTAGATGAGAAAGATGTAATTCCGGAGGATTGGAGAAGTGAAACGCCTGTCACCACGCAGTGAGTTTTGCCGGAAAGTTTGCGTAGCATTTGCGTTGCGTCATTTTCATCTGTGGGTTTCCCGAGAACTTCACCATCGCAAATAACTACGGTGTCTGCCGTTATTATCACCTCGCCGGGCTTAATTACGTTGCAGTATGCTTGAGCCTTTTTGCGTGAGATAAACTCAGCCACGTCGGTTTTCTCCAACGTTTCCGGGTATGTTTCCTCTATATCGCGAGGCTCAATGAGATGAATGTCTATGTCGAGTTCTTGTAGCAGTTGTCTCCTACGGGGAGAAGCACTTGCAAGAAAGAATGTTTTGTCTTTGAAAAGTTTCATATTATATTTTTTTACCAACCAAAAGCCTTTGCAGAACTCAGCCAGTCACCGTTTGCACGCATAATCTGCTCCAAAAGGTCTCTTGCCACGCCATATCCACCATTTACCGAGGATATGTATCCGGCAATTTCTTTTATTTCCACGGCAGCATCAGCAGGAGCAACGGCAAGTCCTGCGTATTTCATACATTCATAGTCCGGAATGTCATCGCCAACGTATGCCAGTTCTTCCGGTGTCAGGTCATTATCTTTGAGCCATTGCTGAAGAAGTGGCAGTTTCATAGAGGCTTTCAGAAATACGTCTTTTATGCCCAATCCATTGAAGCGAACGGTTACGGAGGGAGTGTCCGCACCGGTGATTATGGCAATTTTGTATCCGTGCTTTTGTGCGAGTTGCAGTGCATATCCGTCTTTTATGTTTACCATACGCATCGGCACACCTTCCTCGTTCATAGGTATTGTGGAGGGAGACAGTACTCCGTCAACATCAAAAGCGATAGCACGTATTTTTGTCAGGTCGTAGTTTATTCTGCTCATTTTTCGTTGTATTTACGGATTATGGCTTCTGTTAAGACTTTGTAAATATTTCTTTTTTCATCATCGTCAAGGCTCTCTATTTGCGACTTAATGATGTGCGTGTCACCGCGTTTTGCAGGTCCTGTCTGAACATTGTCGGGACCATATTTAGTGGCATTTTCAAGCGTGACTCTCATCAGCGGTTCAAGGATAGATAGGTCGTACCCCCCATCTTTGAGAATTTCATCTGCTATGCTCCAAAGGTGATTTACAAAGTTACAAGCAAACACTGCTGCCAAGTGGAATCTTTTTCTTGCAGTAGAGTCTGCCACAGATACTTTATTGCTGATGCTTTGTGCAAGAGAAATAAGGCTGTTTGTCACTTCCGGTGTATTACCTTCAATAAACATAGGAACGTGGCTTACGTCAACGTCTTTTGTTTTGTTAAACGTTTGAAGTGGATAAAAAACGCCGTATTTTGTTTTTAGTCCCTTAAACACATTTGCAGGGACGGAACCGGACGTGTGAGCCCAAATGCCGGAGTTTGCTATAGTTTTTTCAGCCACATTGCGGATTGCATCGTCCTTTATGGATATAATGTAATAATCCGCATCACAGGGTAATGCGGATAAGTCGTTGCAGGGTTTGGCACAGTTCAAAGTCTGTGATAAAATCTCGGCATTTGATATATTTTTGCTATAGACGGCAATAACATCGTTTGTTGCGTCTAAAGCCTTTGCCAGATGTGTAGCCACATTTCCGGCACCTATTATTACAATTTTTTTTCTTACCATTTACCGATGTGTACGTTTTCCCAAAGTGCTTTAGCCGGATCCAGCGGTCGGCGTTCTTCGTCTTTGTATCCGATGGAAATAATGCAGACTACAGGCATAGTGTCCGGCATACCAAGGGCAGACTGGACATATTCTTCTGCGGATACTCCGTCATCGCGGTATCTGTCGCGTACTTCCACCCAGCAAGAGCCAAGTCCGAGGTCTGCGGCTTGGAGTTGCATAAAAGTTGCTGCTACGGAAGCATCTTCTATCCAAGCATCGCTTTTTGTGGGGTCTGCAGCAACCACGATAGCGAGTGGTGCACGTGCTATGGAGGTTGCGTAGTTGGATTTACATTCGCCCAAATGTTTGAGCATTTCTTTGTCTTCCACTACGATAAACTGCCATGAGCGGCCGCTCTTGGAAGATGGGGCAAGAAGTCCGGCTTCAAGAATGAGTTTCACGTGTTCCGGGTCAATAGGTTGCTCTGTGTATTTTCTTATACTTCTGCGGTTTATGATGAGCTCGTGAAAATTATCCATATCAATTAGATTTTTGAGTTGAAAAATTAAAGGCATGTATATCAGTGACTGATACGCATTATGCAGTTTAGCGGTGGCAGGGCCACGCATCAGGGAAACAAGTTGCGAGATTCGCTTTCTTGAAGTTCATTACGTCCTCTACGGATTCTCCGGTGGCGGCAATTACTCTGTACTTGGTAATGCTTTCCACAATTTGCAGTTCGCCATTGTAGTTTTTTATTGAGGCAATGAACTGTTCTGCCTGGTTTTGTGTTGCAAGTGATGCCACGACAAGGTAATATGGGTCTGAGTTTCTTATTACAGACGTATTTTTGCCGAGTGTGGTGTCAAAAGCCATTCCGTCTTCTGTGTTTGGACACATAATGAAAAGCGAACCATTTGCAACTTCCTTTTTTTCAGGCATTTTCACTTCCGGCAGAGTGAGAGACGCATATTTTACTTCGCTTTCATCTACCGCTATTGGAGTGGAGAAGAGCAGTCCGCAGATAATCAGTATTGCAATAGAAGCTGCAATTCTGCCGGCGTAAATCATCTTGCGTTTGAAGTTAAATGGCTGTTTAACAGATGCATTTTGAGTCTCCTCGTCTGTTGCATCTAAGGTTTTGACTTTAAGACTCTCCAGTCCGAAAAGCTGTGGTGCTACAACAAAACTATCGTTGGCGGTAAAGATGTATTTGCCGTGCTTGTAGTCCATACGACCTATGTGACCTAATGTAATGCTACCCAGGTTACGGATTTTGTCTTTTATTTCAGAAACTTCTTCGGAAATGATTTGTGAAGCAGCTTCAAAGCGGATAGAGTCTTTGCGAGCTATAGACGAAGCAATAATGCCGTCGTTGTGATTCAAGTCGGGGTTGAATACCACATATTTTCTTGGCGGAAAATAAATTCCCTGTTCCGCATCGTAGTATGAGGGTACGTGCTGAACAACAAATCCTCCAAAGTGCGGTACAATCACGCAGTCGTGAAATTTGAGCAGGTATTCAATATGCCGTATTGTGGTATTCATTACTGCAAAGATAGATATTTTTTTTCATTTGTAGTGCATCTGAATATAAATTTGATAAAACATTTTTCTCTTCTTTTTTGTAATAGATTTAATTGTAGGAAAATAGAGATAAGAAGAATAAGAAAAATCTTACTTTTTATTGAACATAGTAAGGATATAATTTGTTCTAATGATACATAAAGAAAAAATACATAATACTATGAAAAATTATAATCTTCCCCGGTTGCCATATTCCGCAGATGCTCTCGCTCCCTTTATAAGCGAAGATACAATAAACGTGCACTATGGGGCACATACAAAAGGTTACTTTGATAACCTGAATAAATTGCTCTCCGAGCAAAATCTCTCTTTTCATAATATAGATGAAATAGTTTGCAATTCCGAGGGTGTACTGTTTAATAATGCTGCACAGGCTTGGAACCATGTGTTTTATTTCAATTCACTTTCTCCAAAAGGGGGAGGTGAGCCTCATGGAAAATTGGCTAATGCAATAAATAAGAAATTCGGTTCCTTTGAAAATTTCAAGAAAGCTTTTGTAGATGCAGGTACAAAAATATTCGGTTCCGGGTGGATATGGCTTGCAAGAGATTTTGAGGGGCAATTATGTGTTGTTTCAAAGTCCAATGCCGGTAATCCTATGACGGAAGGACTTACTCCTCTGCTTGTTTTTGATGTTTGGGAACATGCGTATTATCTTGACTATAAAAATAAGCGAGCAGACTATCTGAATACATTGTGGAATATTGTAGATTGGGGTGTGATTGAAGAAAGGTATTAAATGGTATGCTGTATGTAAAAAGACGCTGACACTTAAGCATAATGTGATGAACAAGGATGGTGGGGGCTACTCGTGATGAGCAGTTCCCATTTTTTTTTGTAAAAACAAGCGGAATGTCTTCGCGACACTCCGCCCACCTAAACATAAATTTACGATATAGTTAATATAAGGGTGTGTATAGTATTTATGCTCTTTTTTGCCTTTATTTGTTACCTTAAATACCAATTATAATTCCTGCTTTTTTACATTCTTCCACTTGTGCTTCAGGCCACAATGAAGCTTGTACTTCGCCGATGTGTGCCTTTTGGAGGAGATACATACAGAGTCGGCTTTGACCTATACCGCCGCCGATAGAGTATGGCAGTTTGCCGCTGAGCAATGCACTGTGGAATTGCAGCTCTTTTCTTTCCGGACAACCGCAAATGTCAAGTTGACGAATCATTGCTTCTTCATCTACACGGATACCCATTGAGGATAATTCAAATGGAACTTCAAGTACGGAATCCCAAAGAATGATGTCACCGTTGAGACCTTTGTAACCATCGGAGTTTACAGAAGTCCAGTCGTCATAGTCCGGAGCACGGAGGTCGTGAGGCTTGCCGTCGGAAAGTTTACCACCGATACCAATCACGAATACTGCACCGTATTTTTTTGCAACTTCGGCTTCGCGTTCTTTTGGGGTTTTGTCGGGATATGCTGTTGCAAGTTCTTCTGAATGAACAAAATGTATTTCTTCCGGGAGACGCGGAGTGATGTGTGGGAAACGTTCATACACTGCCTGCTCTGTTTCTTTCAGTGCTTCATAAATTTTTTTTACTGTAGCTTTGAGATAGTCCAAAGTGCGGTCTGCTTTTTCAATGGATTTTTCCCAGTCCCATTGGTCAACGTATATTGAGTGAAGGTTGTCTAATTCTTCATCGGCACGTATGGCGTTCATATCTGTATAAAGACCATAGCCGGGCACGATACCGTATGATGCGAGTTTCGCTCTTTTCCATTTTGCAAGAGAATGAACCACTTCCGCACGTTTGCCACCGAGAGCCGTAATGTTAAATGCTACTGCATGTTCCACACCGTTCAAGTCATCGTTGATACCTGTTCCTGAAAGTACGAATAGCGGAGCGGTTACGCGACGGAGTTTCAATGCTTTTGAAAGTTTTGCTTGAAATGTGTCTTTTATCATTTTGATAGCAACTTCTGTTGTTTCCGGTAATAATTTCAGATGATAGCTTTTTGGAATAATTAAACTCATAGCTGTATTGTTTTTTATTTTTTTATAATTTTGTTTGTTAATTTTCTTTTTTGTTGTTTATTGTTTTACGGTGGCAAAATTACATAATAATTTTTAATCTGCAAACAAAATGCAAGAAAATATTCAAAAATAATTGCAAAAAGCTTGATTTTTTCCAGATTTTGGCAATTTGCAAGCAAAACACCAAAAAATAGCATTTATCTTTGTTCACTCCTTATGTTTGTTTGGAATAGTATTAAATAGGTTCTAACGTACACAAAAAAAGCACCAAAACTCGAAGTAATGGTGCTCATCATTTGTTAATTGAAAAATAATTATTATAAATTTAACTGAAAATATGCTTTATTTTGCTGAAAAACTCATTGGAAGTGTTTTTGTCCGGAGTTAATTCTTTTTGACCTTTGAGACTATCAAAAATCTTTTTCTGTTCAGCAGTGAGTTTTTCCGGGATATAAACCATGATGTTTACGAGTTCGTCTCCTGCATTATGGATGTTACCTATGCCTTTTCCACGGAGGCGGAGTATTTTGCCCGGCTGTGTCCCTGCAGGAATGGTAAGTCTTGCACGACCGGAGAGGGTAGGTATTTCCACAGTGCCACCCAAAATTGCTGTAGGCAGGTCAAGCATGAGGTTATAAACCACGTCTTTGCCGTCGCGAATAAGTTCTGCGTGTGGTATTTCTTCTATAACCACTTGCAAATCACCATTTACACCATTATTGCCTCCGCGACGAGGAGCATTACCTTTACCTCGGATTGGAATTATATCACCGTTTGAAACTCCGGCGGGAATAGAGAAAGTGACAACGTTTTCTTGGCGTTCCACACCTTCGCCATTACAGAAACTGCACTGTTTGTCAATAATTTTGCCTTCGCCTTGACACTTGGGACAAGTGCTTTCGTTCATCATTTGTCCGAAAGGAGTGTTTACCACATGCTGAATTGTGCCTCTGCCATGGCATGATGGACATTCCGTAACAGCTGTACCTCCATCGGCACCTGTACCATTACAGTGGCTACACTTGACAGTTGAAGGAATTTTGAGTGTTTTTGAGGTTCCGGCAGCAATTTCTTCAAGAGTGAGTTTTACTTTCACTCTAAGGTCGTTGCCTCTTTTTACGCCTCTGCGTGCACCTCCACGGCTTCTTCTGCCACCAAAACCGATAACATCTGCGAAAAGGTCGCTGATATCATCTACGGAGAAACCTCCGAAGTCGCTGCCAAAACCGCCAAAACCACCGGGGAATCCGCTTGCACTTGCACCGGCATGTCCGAACTGGTCGTACTGAGCACGTTTCTGACTGTCGCTAAGCACACTGTATGCCTCAGCAGCTTCTTTGAATTTTTCTTCAGCCTCTTTGTCGCCAGGATTTTTGTCAGGGTGGTATTTGATAGCTAATTTTCTGTAAGCCCTTTTTATTTCGTCGGCAGAAGCATTCTTTTCAACGCCGAGAACTTCGTAATAGTCACGTTTTGCCATAAATATGTATTATTGACATACCACCACTTTAGCGTGGCGGAGAATCTTATCATTGTAAGTATAACCTTTTTCTATAGTATCAATGATGATACCTTTCATTTTTTCTTCAGTAGCCGGCACGAGTGCCACTGCTTCGTGAATTTCCGCATCAAATGCCTCGCCGGTTGTGTTCATTGCTTTTACACCACTTTTTTCAAGGTATTTGATGAGTTTATTATATATGAGTTCCATGCCTTCCTTTACGGTGTCTGCATCTGCACTATCTTTGATAGCAGCAAGCCCGCGTTCAAAGTCATCAACAATAGGGAGCAAACCTTTGAAAGCGGATTCAGCGGCAGTTTTCACAAGTTCCGTACGTTCACGGAGAGTGCGTTTGCGGAAATTGTCAAATTCAGCCATAAGGAAGAGGTATTCTTTCTTTTGGCTTTCGATTTGGCTTTCATGCTCGGTAACTAAAGATTTAAGTTTACTGAGTTCATCAAGTTCGTTTTCCTCAGGAGTGGTTTCTGCGGTTTCTTCAGTCTGATTTTCTTCGGGGGTGTTGTTAACTTCCGTATTTTCAGTCTGTTCTTGATTTAATTTATGCTCTTGTTCTTTGTCTTTGTCTTTATTTTTATTGCTCATGATAAATCTTTGTATTAAATATGATTTTCCGAATAGTCTTGGTAGCAAAAACTTTGCCAAAAATAAAGTTGTTGTGAAAAATAGGCAATATTTGCAAGATAAGAAAGAAAATACTAACTTTACGGAAAAAATATCAGGCTATAAATGGCAGAAACAGTAGATTTCAATACGCTCAAGCGTTCTATAGCATCAGGAAAGTTTTGTCCTGTGTACCTCTTGCATGGCGAGGAGGGTTACTATATAGATGCTTTATTGGAAATGTTTGAAAAAGTGTTGCCGGCAGACGAGCGAGACTTTAACCAGTACGTTTTTTATGCACCGGAATCGTCTCCGGACACTATAATTGATGCTTGTCGTCGCTATCCTATGATGTCTGAGCACATTGTGGTGATAGTTAAAGAGGTGCAAGCTGCAAATGTGAATTTTATAAATGGACTGAAACCGTATATTTCAAATCCCACCGCTACTACAATCCTTGTGATAGCAAGTCGTGGTGCTCAAGTGAAAGGCAAAGACATAGCGACGGCAGTTAAAACCGGTAGAGGTGTTACTTTTGAGTCTAAAAAACTCAATGCAATGAGTGTAGAGCCTGCTATTTCAAGTCTTGTGAAAGAAAAAGGGCTGAATATAGAGCCTAAGTCGCTGAAGATGCTTGCAGACTTTGTAGGTACAGACCTTTCCAGACTTTACAATGAAATAAACAAGCTCGCTATGATACTTCCGCAGGGTGCAATGATTACTCCGGAAGCTATAGAACAAAACATTGGTATCAGCAAGGATTATAATAATTTTGAGCTCACTCGTGCCATTTCCATTCGTGATTTTGTGAAGGCAGTGACCATTATTCGATATTTCCGCAGTAATCCCAAGACAAATCCGCCAATGGCTACATTCTCTGTGCTATTCACTCTTTTTTCTAATGTGTTGATAGCTTTTTATGCGGCAGACAAGAGTGATAGGGGTTTGATGGCGGAGCTTGGATTCAAGTCGCCATACCAATTGAAAGACATAAAAGATGCTATGCAGAGGTACAAGCCTTGGCAACTGATTGAAATAATTTCTGAAATACGACGTGCAGATGCGATGTCAAAAGGCGTAGGCAGCAGAATGGACGTTTTTGACATTTTGGACTCCCTCGTAATGAAGATTTTTGATGCTCGCGGAGAAGTAAAATTGTAATGAATAATACATATTAACGTCATTTAACAAAATGTAAACTGTATATTTATTAACTTTGCGATTCAAAAACCACTCTATTTATCCAAGATGAGAATAAAGATTTTAGTAATAGACGACGAAGAATCTATATGTGAGATACTCAAATACAATCTTGAGAAAGAAGGCTACGAAGTGGATTGTGCTTATAGTGCAGAAGATGCTCTTGTCCATGACCTATCCGTGTATTCGCTTTGTATTGTAGATATTATGATGGAAAATCTCAGCGGTTATGATTTCGTGAAGCGGTTGCGTTACACTCACGGCACGGAAAATACGCCAGTGATATTTTGCTCTGCTCTGAATGGAGAAGATGACAAAGTGATGGGGTTGAATATCGGTGCAGATGACTATATCACCAAGCCATTCTCGCTTGCAGAGGTGATAGCAAGGGTTCGTGCGGTTTTGAGGCGTTCAAATGCACTGCGTCAGGTTTCTTATAACTCAAACCGTAGCGATTATGAACCGGACATTTCATTCAAGACGCTGAAAGTGAACCGAAATGAAAAAATATGTACTTTAGACGGAGAAAGAGTGAAACTAACTCGGACGGAAATGGATATATTGCTATTTTTTCTTACTCATCGCAATAAGATTTACTCCAGAAGAGAGATTATCAGTAATGTTTGGTCATCTGACGTGGTGGTTACTCCCAGAACTATTGATACGAATATTACCAGACTTAGAAAAAAATTAGGTGAGTATGGTGCAAATATTGTGACTGCACCGGGTTATGGCTATGGCTTCAACGAAGTTTAGCAGTTATCATAAGAGTCTTTTTGTACCGACATTTATAGCACTATGGGTGCTGATAATTATAATCGGTCTTTTTCACTATACGCGTAGTGAAAATATACGCCATAACACTCTCAAAACAAGTATAGATATCATCACAAGTCGTGTGATAAATCTCTATGAGGTACGTGATGATGAAAGAGTTCCGCATTATGTAAGTTTTATTGACAGGTATTTCAAGAAAACAGAGTATTACGACTTGTGTTTGAGTGTTTATAATGTTGCTACTGGTGAACTGATATGCTCCATGGGTTTTCCTCTGCAGCCACCATCGGAAGTGAATAGCGAAAAGTCGGAAAAAGAAGCATATGAAATTTATCGAGTTGTTTCTCCGGAAGAAGCGTTTTACTACAGAGTGAAATTTACGTCAGACAATAGAATAGCGGTAGTAGCGTTGTTGCCTCAAGATGGAGATTATATGAAATCGCTATTCAGTTCTATGTGGTTTTTTACATTCCTTTTTCTCCTTGGTGTACTGATGTCGCTTTTTGCGTATTGGTTTACGGCATACCTTGCACAAAATATTCAAAATATGAAGTATTTTGTAGATTGTGCACTGAAAGATGAAGATTTTGATGAAAATACTCCATTCCCGAACGATGAGCTCGGTGAAATTTCACAAAATATTGTGAGGCTCTACAAGCAAAGAAAAAGGCTTATGGAGCAGATGAAAAAAGAACATGCAGAGGCTATCCGTGAAGCGGAAGATAGGGCAAAGCGACGTAAACAGCTTACGAACAACCTTAGCCATGAACTCAAAACTCCTCTCGGAATTATTAAAGGTTACGTGGAAACGCTTATCAAAACTCCGGAAATAGAATCTTATAACAGACAGGATTTTCTACATAAAACTCACTCTCAAGTGCTTCGCTTGCAGGAAATATTGAAGGATATTTCCACTATTTCACGTCTTGAAGAGCCGGAACTCCAGGAGAAAATGGAATGTGTGGATTTCTATGCCTTGGCACTTGACTTGGCAGATGAAATTGTGGAGTCAAGGCTAAATGAGGGTAAAAAAATAGTGATAGATTTGCCGGACGAGTGCTATGTGGTTGGAAATGAAAAACTTCTCTCAATGGTGCTTTTGAATCTCACAAAAAATGCCGTGGTTTATAGTGGCGGCACGGAGGTGGGGCTTACACTCTCCGGTCAAGAAGGTGATGAATATTTCTTTTCTTTCTATGATAATGGTTGCGGTGTTCCGGACGAACATCTGCCGTACCTTTTTGACCGCTTTTACAGAGTGGATTCCGGTCGCTCACGCAAGGTGGGTGGAACAGGTCTTGGGCTGGCTATCGTGAAACGCACAATAATCTACTGTGGAGGAAATATTTATGCTCGGAAACATGAGGGAGGTGGACTTGAAATCTGTTTCAGTTTGAAAAAGTCGGAGTGTAAATGATTTTTTACGAGTAAAAAAAGATGCTTTGTCTTCATTATTTGTGAGTTTACATATTTATATGTAATTTTGCACTCGCAAAAAACGAAATAAATAACAAACAATACATATTATAAATGGTTCAGAAACCTTCTATTCCTAAGGGAACACGTGATTTTTCGCCGATAGAAATGGCTCGGCGTAATTATATTTTTGATATAATCAAGGGCGTTTTCCGCCTTTACGGCTTCAGCCAAATTGAAACTCCTGCTATGGAAAATCTTTCCTCGCTTATGGGAAAATATGGTGAGGAGGGCGACAAATTGCTTTTCAAAGTACTTAATTCCGGTGATTATCTCCGTGGTGCGGATATGTCGCTTATAGAGAGTGGCGATACAAACAGATTGGCTTCTCAGCTCTGTGAAAAAGGTCTTCGCTATGACCTTACCGTGCCTTTTGCACGCTATGTGGTGCAACATCGCAATGATATACAATTTCCATTCCGTCGCTTTCAGATTCAACCCGTTTGGCGTGCGGACCGTCCGCAAAAAGGACGTTATCGCGAGTTTTATCAGTGTGATGCAGACGTTGTAGGTTCGGATTCACTTATAAATGAAATTGAACTTATCAGAATTATTGACGAAGTTTTCAAAAGTCTCAAAATAAACATTGCTATCAAGCTGAATAACCGCAAAGTGCTTGCCGGAATTGCTGAATACATCGGTGCTCCGGACAAGATGATTGATATCACTGTTGCAATAGACAAAATAGACAAGATAGGAATTGAAAACGTAAATGCCGAGCTGATAGAGCGTGGACTGTCACAGGACGCCGTTGACGCACTTCGCCCGATTCTTGAGATTGACGGTGACACGGAAAGTCGTCTTGCTCAACTTGAGAATATTCTTGCTTCCTCTGAAACAGGTATGCTTGGTGTGAAAGAACTTCGTGAAGTTATTTCAGGCGTAAATGCCGTGGGAATGTGTTCACGCATAGACCTTGACGTTTCCCTGGCTCGTGGATTGAATTACTACACAGGCACTATTATTGAAGTGAAAGCACTTGATGTTCAGATAGGTAGCATCACAGGTGGCGGTCGCTATGATAACCTTACCGGTGTTTTTGGACTTACGGGCGTTTCCGGAGTTGGCATTTCATTTGGTGCAGACCGTATTTATGATGTGATGAACACTCTGAATCTATATCCGCAGGAATTGCAGCAAACCACAACTGTGATGTTCACAAATTTCGGTTCTGCAGAGGCTGTAGCAGCACTTAAAATGGCAAAAATCATGCGTGAAGCAGGTGTTGCAGTGGAAGTGTTCCCGGATTCATCAAAAATCCAAAAGCAAATGAAATACGCAAATGCCGTCAATATTCCGTTTGTGGCTATTATTGGTGAAAGCGAACTTGCAGAGGGCAAAATGACACTAAAAAATATGGCAACAGGCGAACAGAAACTTGTGAGCGTGGAGGAAGCCATTGAATTGGTGAAATAACACTCTTTTTGACGTATCTGGTGGTGTAATTAACGTTATTAAGCACATAATGTGACTTTAGTTTCAAAAATAATACTTACCTTTGGCGGCAAAAATACATGTAATATAATATGAAGAAAATATTTTTAGCAATATTTTTTGTAGCATCAATCTTAGCTTTTGATGCAAGTGCACAGTTTCGTTACGGTCCTACCGTTGGTGTGGATTTTTCTACACTCAAATTTAAGCAAGACCTTTTCACTGTTGACCAATCTGTCGGGTATCAGGCAGGTATTCAGGGCGAAATGATGTTTCCTGGAATTGGTTTCGGAGTTGACATAGGTGCTATGTATGAGCAGAGAGGTGCTACATTGAATTTGGGAGAAAAGAAAGTATGGAGCAGCCTTGGCTACGGCTCACATCGCTCATATCTCCACTATTTGAGTATTCCTATCAATCTTCGCTTCAAGTGGACACGAATGAATGGACTTGAGGACTATGTTGCACCATACGTTTTTGGTGGACCAAACATTTCTTTTATGCTTGCTCATAGCAGTATAGATGCACTTGACTACACCACTGCAGACCTTGGCTTGCAGGTGGGACTCGGTTTTGAAATTCTAAAACGTTGGCAAATTCAGGGTTCATACAATTGGGGTATGACGTACGCTGTTAAAACAAAAATTCTTGATGACCATAGTGCAAAAAACCGCACTTGGAGTATAAGAGTAGTAAGATTTTTCTAAATAGAAAAAAAGTAAAAGGGGGCTACAATATGTGAAGTGACCCCAAAAAGTTGAACGAGTTATATACTATCCGATATGAGAAAGAGTTCGGTATTATACCGGGCTCTTTTATTATTTATTATAGGTTGCAGTATTCCGGAATGTCTTTAAGGAAAGCATATTTTTTTGTGTTGTAGTCAATTTGGCAGATGTAGTGACTTTTGCCGTTGGAGACAACGAGGTATTTCACTTTGAGTACCATATTGTAGCGGACAATTTGGTCAAAAACAGTTTGTGTGATGCAGACGTCTGCCGCTTTGTATTCAATTATCATCAGAGGTTTGCAATGTCGGTCGTAAACCACTGTGTCACAGCGGCGAGAAGTGCCGTTAAGGCGGATAGCCACCTCGTTTGCCATGAATGATTGCGGATATTTTTTTTCATTAATAAGGAAGTGCACAAAGTGCTGTCTTACCCATTCCTCCGGGGTTAGAGCCACAAATTTCTGCCGCAGTATGTCATAGACGGAGATAAAATTATCTTCATCGCTTTTGCATAGTCGCAGTTCGCAGTCCGGTAGGTTCAGTGATTCCATATAGAATGTAAAAATGCAGGGAAGCAATAGTGTTACTTCCCTGCAAAGTTACGAAAAAATTATGGAATTAGTTTATTTGTCTGATAAGCAAACCCGGATAAATTTCGCCGCCGCTCACTTTCTTGAAAGTGGTGGCACCGAAGTCTGCACCGTAAGCACCTTCTTCTTTAGCCATAAAGCGGTTGTCCCAGATTTTCTTTTCAATAGGTTTGAGCACGGCAATTCTCTTATAAACGATAACTCCGTTTTTGTCTTCCGGCTCAAGCACTTCAAATTCGGAATCTTTATTGATGCCTTCTTTAAGTCCTATTTGAGCCTTAATGCCACCGTCAACTTCTGTGATAGGGGCTTTGATACGGAATTGGTCGTATTTTTTCTGGAGATCCGCAACGTTTTCGTCTATAGCACGCTGGCAGGCTTTGCGAACCATGAGGAGCGGCTCATCTTCGTTGATACCAAGAAACGATGTGGCACTACCACTGGATTCCACGTCACCAACGTATTTGAGTTTGAATGTGCCGCGGTTGCTTTCAAAGGCGTTGCGTTTGGCATCATCACTGCTTGAAGCATAGTAATTCATATAGAATGTGTTTGCCACTTCTTCGTTCCATTCAAGCTGATAAAGACGAGTGAAAATTTTCACTTTGAATCCCTTGAAAGATTCTGCGATAGAGCCTGCAGAGTTCCCAAGATCCATGAAGTCTGAGTTTTGTGTTGCGATAGCAGCCACGGTACCGAGAATACGCAGACCGATTCCGATACCTTTACCTGTTTTGGATTTGTCCACATAGTTTATTTCGTTTACAAGAACGAATGTATTGCCGATAAGTTGTTCTCCGGCATCTTGTAGCATGGCAATACCGCGAGCGGAGCGTGAAGCGAGTTCTTTGTCAAGTTCGGAAGCATTGTAAATACCTCTGTCTTTGATGAGTTCCATATCGCACTGTCCCGTCATGATGTCACGGTTAAACCATTTAGCCACGAGGCGGCTTGCCACGAGGTTGTTTTCCAAGAAGTAACGAATTTCTTCTCCGTATTTACCTTTGGAGTCAACGTTGAGGACTTTTATGCTCAAGTCGTGATTGTTGTATTTGTCCGGGGTAGGGATATTGAGGAATTGTGATTCAATTTCAGATGCGAACTTCTGTTCCGTGTGATTTACGAGGATGGAATAGATAGAAGAACGATTGTATTTTGTTTCAACGGGTTGTTCGATATCTTTAGCGGAAGAAGCGAAGATGCAACCGATTGTGATTATAGTGAATATAAATCTTTTCATAGCGGTAATGAATTAATAGTCCCACATATTAGAGTCGATTTTGTCGGAGAGATTGTACTTGTTCCGTTTGTCGCTATTATAGATATTGAAGCGGTAAACGTCTGTTTCTGTGATTCTATCCGTTCCGCGTTCTTCCATAAGAGCGAAACACTCTTTTATTTTTTCCAAATCGTCAATAGCAGTAGGGATAACGGTTTCACCTGCCATATTCACACTTCCGAATTTTCCGTCTGCGTTGCAAACAACGGCGTGACCTTTTTCATCAAAGTTGTAAACGGTAGCGAAATCTGTGCGGAATTTTATGCTCTTGTTTGTGACATCCAAGCAACACCACTGTCCGTTTTCTTTCACCCAAGCCACTTCTTGATTAGGTTTGTCAAAAGACACAATATCTTCCCATTTGAGTTCCACAATCGGATTTGTTTCGTGGTCTATAATACCCCAGCCTTTTTTGCCTTTAACAACGGCAACACCATGACTGAAAGATTTTGCCATTTCGTATTTTGGAGCAATAACGTCTTTACCGTTGTCATCAATATAGCCGTAAAGTCCGCCACGCTCTTTTTGTGAACAGTGCACGCCTTCTTTTTTCGGCAGAATGAGCATATAAGACGGTTTTAATATTTCACCGCCTTTGTCATCGAGAAGTCCGTAGCGGTTGCGTTCTCCCATGACGTGTACACCGTCAACCGCAGGCATAATAACGGAATAATAATCTGAAATAGTTTTGCCGTTTCTATCCACAAGGTAGTTCATACCGTCTTTATAAATAACTGCAGTTCCATTTACGAATGGAGAGATAGCGTATGCTTCCTGCCAGTCTTTAAAAAGGAGTTTATCGCTGGAAACACGGTAATAGTTTACTTGGAGCTGTTCTTTCTTGTATCTTGCCACGGGAACAATGCCTTCAGACGGCAAGAAAGCAATGTCGAATTTGCCTATTTTAAGCACTTCTTCGCCTGTAGAGGAGAAAATACCTATTTTGTCGCCATTGCAGGAAAGAATGTAGTTTCTGGGAGCGTCACCCGTAGCCATAATGCTGTTTGAAACCACAAAATAGTCTCTTTCAGACATATCAAGTTCGGTGAAGTTTCTTCCGGAAATAAATGTGTAAGAAGGAATGTCGTATGGAGTGTTTTCGTAGATAAGCATCTTGTCTTCATCTGTGAGCAATCCTTCTGTAGCATCTTTGATGCAAGCCAAAAGTCCCTCGTTGTATTGTTGCAGTGCTTTGCTATCAAAAGAGCCTGCTTTGAAAGAGAACGGATTTTTATTTGATTTATATGCCCTTGTTAACTCAGAAGCATGTTCTTTGCCATATTCCTTAATTTTGGCTTTGATGTCCGGGTCGTTCATCATACGAGAGAGCAAAGGATTTGCTTCAAGAAGTTTTGCGTTAAACGTGCCGAGAGCTTTGTAATTTGTGGGGATTACGAGGTTTCCTTGAATGTTGTAAACACCATAGTTGTTGCCGTCTTTCACCCAGCAGAAGCCTTTTTCGTTAAAAGAGCCGATAGATGAATATTTGCAAGGGATAACGAAGTTGAAACGCTTGTCAATGTAGCCGAATTTATTGTCTTTCTTGATGTATGCGATATCGTTTACAAACGGACCTATTTCGTCGTATTCCGTTTTGAGGACGTATTCGCCATTACGGTCAATGTAGCCGTATTTAGCACCGGTCACAACACCATCTTCCACCTTCCCTCCTTCGCTCACTTTGCAGTAAGCTCCGTTCCAGGTTCCAATTTCGGAGAATTTGATTTTGATGACTTCCTTGCCACGTTCATTAATGTAGCCCCATTTGTCACCTTTTTGTACCAGTGCACGTCCGTCAATAAAGGCGTTCGCATGATTGTAATCGTAGTTGATTACTTTCTTGCCGTCGGCATCGACGTAACCCCATTTTCCTTTATTGTTTTGGTTCGGAATAAGGTCTTGGGCTACGGCGAAACCGGCTGCACAAATCACAGTTGCACAAGAGAGCAACATTTTGCGAAAAATGTGATTCATATCAGGTTTATGTTTTTTTTGTGTGTTATGATAATTGTGTTTTTTATCTAATCCATTCAATGTATGTAGTTGAAGGTTGCTGTCCTGAACCCCAAGCCACACCTACAGCACGAGCTGCATCAATTTTGCGACGTTCGAGGTCTATGGAGTCTTTGTATTTCTGGCGGAGTTCAAATTCACGGTCGTCCTTTATAGATTCTTTTATTTCTGCAAGGAGTTTTTCCGCACCTGCCATAGCTTTGGAATCCGGGTCTATTTGCAGAAGGTATTCCAGAGCCTTTCGTGCGGCAGGAAGGTCATGTCCGGCAGCCCATGCGGCTTTAGCAGCGAGGAGGAGTTGAGTGCCTGCATAGTCTATGTATTCTTGGTAAATAGTGAGGGTTACTTTTTCTGCTTCCGCATATCCTTTACTGCAAGATGGAATTTGTGTAGCATGGAAAAGAGCCTCATCGAAGTTGTTCATAGCAGCGGCGCGTTTTGCTTGCTGTAGAATTTGAGGATAGTTTGCATCATAGTATGCAATAATTTTTGTTTTACCGGCATCAAGGAATTTTTTAAATTCTGCATTGCGAGCATTAATTGCACCTAATGCATTGATAAATGCACGCTGGTCGCTTGTTCCTACACCGCGGAGTTCAAAGGAAGTGGAAGAATAAATTTTTTTAGAGACAAGGTCACCGATGTAAAGTGTGAGTGATGTTCGGAGCACATTTTGCATTGGCGGACCGGGAACAACATCTTGATATATGTGGTTAAATTTGCCGGTGATGAAAAATTGAGAATAAGTGTCATCACCTGTAACACCGGACGCTGTTACCACATTAGTAAGTCTTGTCAGAAGATAGTCTGCGGATTGCTCCGGCACGTCTTCACCCTGACTGATAGGTGCCACTGTGATGTGGAGTTCACATTCTTCTGCAGCCATATTGATAGCAGTGGCAGCAGAAATTGCAAGAATTATATTTTTCAGTTTCATGATAGTGCTTATTTATAATTGTGTGTTAATTAAACAATGAATTTATTTTTCTCCAAGCACTAAATCTGCTCTACCCAGACCTTTTGTCAGGATTTTGGAGTCAATAGAGAAAGGTGCTTTACCGAGGTATCTGCTGAGATTGCGAACAAAACGGCGAGTATCCATAGCAGTACCGTTTTCATTGTAAAGAGGTATTCTCACTTGCTCAAAACGCATCACGTTTTCCGTAGCGTCAGTTAGGCTGTAGCGGTGGTTGACTGTGTTTTGTGCCATCCAGTCGTCTATGATGTCCATGAGCATTTCGCCTCCATATTCATCTTCCAGAGTCATACCGGAGCCATTATCAAAGAGACGGATGTTTACTACAACTTCTCTTCCGTTTTCTACCAAGTCATCAAAATGAGCCTGAAGTTGAGAACAGAAATTATCAATATGTTCCAATGCTGCTTCCTCAATCAGAACGGGAATTTCAGCGGAGAAAGATTGTGCTCCTGTTCCTTGTGATGCGGCAACTTGTTTTCCCGTATAAGCGTCAAGTCCGCGGAGTGTGTAAGTTACGGAGTTTTTTGGTCCGATAGTGTTTATTTTCCAAGTCAGTTCCACAAGGATGTCGGCTTTGGCACGGTTTAGGAGTTTATCAAGTGGAGATTCTGCGAGTGTTGCACCGCTTGTGCGGCTCGTAGTCATTTCATCTTCCGCTGTGCTTTGGTTAATATTGCGGATTGTAGTAGCAAGGTCTTTAAGTGGGAAACCTCTTTCTGCCATAAGTTCACCGATTTTAGTGATAGCATTCACAAGGTCCATATTTTCTTGCACTGCAGCCTCATAATTTGGCACTTTTGTGAATTTGCCTTGATTGTTGAAGGATTCCATATATCCGTTTTCAGAACACCAAACGTCAGCCGGAATCACCATAATAGTAGGCTTTTTAGCCTGTGCATAAGAAAGAACGGGCACAAAAAGAGCCATTGCAAGAGCTATGTGTTTAATAAACTTTTTCATTTTATATTGCTTTTAAGTTTAAGGTTTGATTATTTCATCTTCAATAAGCCTTTGGCGTAGTGCAGTTCGGTTCAAGCTAACCACTACACTCCATTGTTCAAGCGACTTTGCTTTTGCAGTAATGCGAGATGTTTTTTTCTCATCTGCCACCACATATTTTTGGTAAGCACCTCCTTCAGCGAAGAACTGATTGAAATAGTATTCGTATTTTTCTTCCGCATTTACTTCCGTTATAAGTGGACGTTTGTTGCAATCGGAAGAACCGTCTTGGATACCTTTGAAAATCACGTCGCGGATTGCATTTTTGCGTGCTTGCTCAATTGCGGCAGCCTTGTTTGTGCCTTTTCCCCAAGTGCGAAGGAGCATTGAGCCGTCAAGTTCCGAGCCGAGGCATGAAGTCTTGAAAGATGCATAAGCATATGAAGAATCTACCTGAGTGGGAGTTTTGCAAGAAGATATCCCGGCAAATGTGAGTATTACAGCCGCAGCTGTAGCCCAAAAAATATTCTTTTTCATGTTGTGAAATGAATTTTTAGAATTCGTAACCTATTTTGATAGAAAGGAAAGATGTGAATTTGTGTTTCAGCTTGCCGTCTTTGTCAATATCTGCATTTTTGAGCTGCTGACCGGTGTATGAGATACCAAGGAGAAATGCACTTCTCGGTTCTCCGATGCGGACACCTATAGTAGGGCGAACCATTATGCCGTCAGGGAATGACGTACCGCAGTCGAGTGAATAGTATGGTACAAAATCGCGGTATTCAGACGGAATGAAATTTCCGCGAATGTTTAGGTATAGAGGCATGCCCCAACGTGCTACGTTAAATCGTGCTTCCTTAGGTCCAAAGTAATAACGAGGACCAAAACCTGCACCTATTCGGAAAAATTCGTTTACTCTGTAGCCACCCACAAAATCCACTTCTCCAAATCCGATATTACTTCCGGAAAGATTTAGTGAATAGCCGCCGTTGCCTTCAATAGCAAAGAAG
>SAMEA3663271__coassemble_189_pt1 | contig 29539 bp, 25 predicted proteins | sample SAMEA3663271__metabat2_low_PE_018 | metagenome-assembled genome bin SAMEA3663271 (sample SAMEA3663271) | pig gut metagenome | biome: pig gut; feature: pig-associated habitat; material: faeces | place: China | collected 2013
GGGTCGTTGTTAGCTGTAAGTGAGCTACCACCACGAATACGGATTGTTGCGTTACCTGTAGGGTCACCACCGTTTGATGTTACAACAACACCTGGGCTTGCACCTACGAGGAGGTCTTGTGTAGAAGTTGCGATACCGGCTTCAATATCGTCCGGCTTAACAACTGCTACAGAACCTGTAGCATCGGATTTTTTAACTACACCATAACCGATAGCGACAACTTCCTTAAGCATAACGGTGTTTTCGCTAAGGGTGATGTTGATTACGTTACGACCTTCAACGGCAATGCGTTGTGTGTCATAACCTACGTAAGAAACAACGAGGACAGCGTTAGGTTCTACGTCGATACGATAATTACCATCGATATCGGCAGCAGTACCCATTGTTGTACCTTCGGCAATAATGCTTGCTCCCGTGAGAGGTTCTCCTACGGGGTCAACTACAGTACCTGTGACTGTAATCTTCTGCGCTAAAGCAGGGAAAGAAAGGCATAATAGCATTGCTATTGCAAGCCATGCTTTCCGACTCATTTGAAAACAAATGTTCTTCATGCAAGAATTGAATTAATTTTACTTTGGGTTTACATTAATATTTATTTATCTCACTATTTTAGTTTTAAGTCCTTGATGTCAAGACACAAACGAGCAGCTTCGTCAAGTCTCAACGAGGCAGCAGTTATTGGCAAAAATAAGATAATAATGGATAGATTATGGTAGTTTCTCATTTTTTTTCATGGCTACCGTCTTCATGGTAGTCGTTGCTTGTGACAACTGATATAATCTCCGTTCTACACATTAAATAATCTTTTTCACGGCATAATGCTGCTTTTTTTCAAGGTCGCACCAATACAACAGGCGTTTCAGTCTGCAAATTAAGTGATTTTTTTTGATATAACGATATTTTCCGTGCCGATTTTCTTTACAAATGTGATTTTTAACTTTTAAGTGTTAATTTAACAATTTAACTATACTTTTTTCTGTTAATTCAGCCCGTTCTCCTGGTTAAATTTAGCACGGAAATCGTATTAAGCATTATGAATTAAACATTACATAAAACTCCGCAGAGCATGCGTTTGTGCTAATTGTCTTTTGGCAAGCTCTGCGGAGACTATATGTTTGCTATGTGTATTCTTTATTTCTTGACAAATACTTTGTATTCGCCGGCAGAGAGAGTAGCGGGAAATTCTTCAGCTTCGCCTGTAAAGTAGTTTATGAGACAGTTGCAAGCCTTAGGAGCTTCCGCAGTGTATTTGACATCTGAATCGTCTTTACCAAGGTTAACCATTACAATTACAGGTTTTTCATCTATGCAGCGAGAGAAGATGTAGAGATTATCAGATTCCGTTGCATATCGTACTATTTCACCGCCTTCCACACCTGCTTTGAGTGCCGGCTGAGTGTGCTTGAGTGCATTGAGTTTCTGATAGAAAGTGAAAAACTCGTTGCGTGGTTCAAATTCCGGTGCAGTATCTTTCTTAAAGAACTCAAAAGCACGGTTCATACCTGTTTCTTGACCGGTGTAGAGGAGAGGCATGCCGGGGAGAGTGTATGAGAGTACTGCAAAAGCGGCCTGGAGGTTGCCAAGACGTTCAAATTCAGTACCTTCCCATGAGTTGAGGTCGTGGTTTGTAATCATATTCATAAGGTATGAATCTTTTGGATAATCTTGTGCCTGAGCAGCGAGAAGAGAGTCAATGGCAACGGCGTGTTTAACGGGGAACTGACGGATTTCGCCTGTTTCTTTGTTTGCATAAGTGTATTGACCTGCAGTAGCGGCGATTTCGCTAAAAAGGTCTTTCATAGGCCAGTTGTAGCCCATATTGAAGCCTTCTTTCTGGAGTTCCGGTTTGCTTGCTTCTGCGAGCATGAAAACACCGCCTTCTTTAGCTGCATCAAGTTTAGGACGAACTTCATTCCAAAAGTCTGTAGGAACTTCGCCTGCTACGTCGCATCGGAAACCGTCGATACCAACTTCTGTGAGCCAGAAGAGGAGGGCGTCTGTCATAGCGGCACGGGTTTCAGCTTTTGAGTAGTCCAGTTTGTAAGTGTCTGTCCAGTCAAAAGGACCATACATTTTACCTTCTTCGTTAAGTGCGTAGTATTCCGGGTGTTCTGCTACCCAAATGTTGTCGCAACCGGTGTGGTTTGGCACCCAGTCTATGATTACTTTGAATCCGAGTTCATGTGCTTTAGCTACGAAGCCTTTGAAACTTTCCACTGTTCCGAGTTCCGGGTTTACATCTTTGTAATTGCGAACAGCGTAATAACTGCCGAGTTCGCCTTTACGGTTGAGTTCGGAAATTGGGTGAATAGGCATGAGCCAAAGTATATCCACACCAAGGTCTTTAAGGCGAGGTAACTGTTGTTCAAGTGCTTCGATAGTACCTTCCGGTGTCATCTGACGCCAGTTTACTTCATAAATCACTGCGTTTCGGCTCCATTCAGGTTGGATAAGTGAGGTGTAAGTAGAGTCACGTTCCGGAGTTGTGCCTTCGGATTTATTGCCGGAGCAGCTGAAAAGTGAGCCAAACAGACTTGCTATGGCAGAGAAAATGAAAAATTTTTTCATGATGTTTTGTTAAGATTTATTAGTTAAATATAAGTATGATTTAGAATAATTTCAGTTGTGGGTCAATGAGGGTGAAACTCATTCGGTGGTATTTTGTGGGACCGTATTTTTCAATGGCTTGGCGGTGAGCTTTGGTGGGGTAACCTTTGTTAACGTCCCAATGGTATTGAGGGTATTCTTCGTGGATTTTTCTCATGTATTCATCGCGGTGAGTTTTGGCAAGAATAGATGCCGCAGCGATGTTTGCAAATCTTCCGTCACCTTTGACGAATGTCTTCCACGGCAAATCTTCGTAAGGTTTGAATCTGTTGCCGTCAACAATCACTGCTCCGGGGCGAACTTTAAGTCCGTCAAGTGCACGGTGCATAGCGAGAATGGAGGCATTGAGTATATTTATCTTGTCTATCTCTTTTTCCGTGACAATCCCTACAGCCCATGCAACTGCTTCATTTTCAATGATTGGGCGGAGCTGTTCGCGATGCTTCTCGGAGAGTTTTTTGGAGTCGTTTATAAGCTCGTTTGAGAAATTTTCCGGCAATATCACAGCCGCGGCGAACACAGGTCCTGCAAGACAACCTCTGCCGGCTTCGTCTGTTCCCGCTTCAAGTCTTCCTGAAATATGGCATACAGGTAACATCTCAACAAAGGTATTAAATTTTTTTGAATTAAGAAACTTTGTAGTGTAACAAACAGGCTGAATTGCAGTAATTTAGTTGTTATATGCAGAATAAATACCTGTTGTCTGAAGGTGTGAGAGGGGCAATGGCGTTAGGGCATCAGTCCGCAATCTCTTTGCTGAAATTTTCCTTCATAGTGTCCACAACGTTGATAATATAGTCGCCGGTGCGTTCCAAGTCGGAAATGAGGTCCATAAAGTAGATTCCTGCTTGATATTCGTAGTGACGTTCATTGATATTCTCAATGTTTGCGGAGCGTAGCCTGTTACGCATATTGTTTATTTCGCGTTCTTTGTTGTAGGAAGCATTTATAGTGGCAATGCTTGGACTTTCAAAGTTTTGGAGAAGTTCCATCATATTGTTCATAGCGTCTTTGACGAGTGCAAACATAGAGTCAAGGTGCTGATAGATAGCATCATTGAATTTTGCTTTGGCATCAATCTTGCGGAGCATGATTTTGCCTACACCCAGTCCGCAGTCTGCAATGCTTTCCACTTCGGAAACAATACGGAGCATACCTGCAATGTGGAGTTTACCTTCAGCAGAGAGGCGACCTTCCGCACATCGGTTCAGATAGTCTGCAATCTCAATTTCCATACGGTCCGAAATATCTTCGTATTTTTCTATTCTGGAGTAAAGTTTCACGAAGTCGTCAGAGTCTTCTTCTGTATGAATGAGTTCGTGAGCCATATTTATCATACGCTGGACGCGTTCAGCATAGACGTAAATTTCTTTTTCTGCCTGTGTGATGTTAAGTTCGGAAGCACTGAGAATACCTGCAGAGATAAATTTGAGTTGGAATTCTTCGTCTTCCTTGTGTTTGGCTGGTACAACCCATTCCACAATTTTTACATAAATATTTGTGAACCAAATCATTATGGAAAGGTTTATGACGTTGAAAACGGTGTGGAAAACGGAAAGTCCGAATGAAACGCTCACCTGCATGGAAAGCATCTGTGTCACTGCAGCATTTTTGCTACCGAGGGTGCCGTCAAAGAGGTGAGAGTATGTTGCAGGGTCTGCTGATTGCAGTTCGTTTACCCAGGCATAGAGGGCGTTAGGGTCGCCTTGTCCTATTGTTTGTGTAATCCAGCAGTTCAAATCCACAAAAGGATAGAAAACGGCGAGTGTCCAAGCTGTACCGAGGAAGTTGAACAACAAGTGTCCCATAGCGGTACGTTTTGCCGCCACATTTCCGCTGAGTGAAGCAAGAATAGGTGTGATAGTAGTACCGATATTACTTCCGAGCACCAATGCACAAGCCAAGTCGAATGTTATCCAACCCTTGCTGCACATGATGAGTGTTATAGCGAAAGTGGCTGCAGAAGACTGTATTATCATTGTCACCACAAGTCCCACAAGGCAGAAAATAAGGACGGAAGTGAAGCCCATGGAAGCATAATGCTGCAAGAATGCAAACATTTCCGGGTTGCTTTGCAGATCCGGCACATATTTGTTTATGAGCGAAAGACCCATAAAGAGGAAAGCAAAACCGATTATAAATTCGCCTATAGACTTATGTTTGCTTTTAGAAGAGAATAGCAGCGGAATGGAGAGTCCTATAAGCGGCAGGGCAAAGGCTGATATATCCACTTTGAAGCCGAAGAGTGCTATAACCCAGGCGGTGAACGTTGTACCGACATTTGCACCGAAAATCACAGCCATAGACTGTGCGAGTGTCATAAGTCCGGCGTTCACGAAACTTACCACCATAACAGTGGAAGCGGAAGAACTCTGGATAAGTGCAGTGATAAAGAAACCTGTGATAGTTCCTGTGACTCTGTTTCGAGTCATTGCTCCAAGGATATTACGAAGCCGGTCGCCGGCAACTTTTTGTAATCCTTCACTCATTACTTTCATTCCGTAAAGGAACAATCCAACGGCGCCTAATAGCCCGAGAAAATCTAAGAAGCTGTAATTCATCTTTTTGTACGATGTGAGTTTCTAATGACCGGTCTAAATTTCGGTTTTGTGCTACAAAGTTAATGAAAATTTATTAAATTTGTAATATTTGTGAAATAAATTTGTGCAAGTTGTGATAATTGCCTGTAGTATAGAGGATTGTGCTGTAATAAACTTGTGTTAGATGGGAGCGAAAATCAGCAGATACATTGCGGCATGGGTTAGTAGCATAAGTGCAAAGAGAATCCATGCCATAACTTTTCTGTCGTATTTGTAGCAGAGTGCCGTGAGTGCAGTGCCAATGATAACGTATGGAATATAAAACCAAATAAACGGTTTTTTCAGTGCATAGCCTGTGGTTTCAATATCTGCAAGATATGTGGGCACTAAAAGGAGCGGTAAGGTATTGAGTATTAGAATAATCCAAAACCAAACTGGTACTTTTTCCTGACACAAATTGTCACTCATAGTGATACATTATTTATTGTTTTTATATGCAGCCACAGTGGCACGTATTCCGTCTCGGAGAGAGAATTTGGGGTTAAACCCGAAGTCACGGACTGCATCGGAAATGTCGCAGTCCCAGTTTCTCTGACGCATAATCTTGTATTTGTCGCGGTTCAGAGTTGTAGGTTGAACACGGATTTTGCCCCATTTTTCAGATATATATGAAACAACGTATAATGCCCAAAGTGGCAGTTTTATGGGGATTACGAAGCGTCCGCCGAGTTCTTCCGCCACAATTTTGCGAAATTCGTCTTGTGTGTATGCTTTACCTTCAGCAATAAAATATTTTTTGTTTACAGCCTCGGAAGCAAGTGCGTCAAACATTGCCGCTACAAGGTCATCTACATATATAAATGTGAGGAGCTGTTTTTTGAAACCTACGGAAACGTCAAAATGGCGGTCAATAGACTTAATCATCATGAGATAGTCTTTTTCATGAGGGCCGTAAACGCCTGTAGGACGGAAGATTATATAAGGAATACCGGCAATATTTTCAAGGTGATTTTCTGCTTGTAGTTTGGATAGTCCGTAAGCGGTGTTCGGGTTTGCAGGTTGGTCTGTTTTAGCCGGAGTGTAGTTTTCTTCATCGTATTCGCCTATAGCACTCAGGCTGCTGGTGTAGAGTAGTTTTTCAGGCACGAGGTTGGCCTCCTTCAGAGCAGCAGTGAAATTGCAGAGGTACTGATAGTTTACGTGTTTGAATTCAAGAAAGTTAAGTGCTTTTGTCGCTCCGAGATTATAAATGATATAGTCCCATTTTTCGCCTTTCGGGAGAGCCTCCGTAAGAGCATTTTGTATTTGTTCTTTGTCTTCGTAGTCCAGGACTACAAATTTCAATCTTTCATCGGAAAGGTAGCGGCGAGAAGTAGTTTCTCTCACCGCTACGTATGTTTCATAACCTCGCTTGAGTGCTTCATTAGCGATAAATCCGCCAATAAAACCACCCGCACCAACGATTAGTATTTTCATTTATAATATATGTGTATTATTTTTCACTTGTTTTGCGTGGCTTGCGGTCGCGTACTATTTTGAGTACTTGTGCGGAGCGAGCCGGCAGATAGAGTTTGAGCCATTCTTTACCTATAGGCTGATAGAGGGGGTCGTTTACGGTGAAATGTTCCACTGTTTCGTCAATATTGCCAAATCCGCCGAATTCCGGAGCATCTGTGGAGAGCACAACTTTGTATTTTCCTGCGGAAGCGAGTATTCCGTAGTCCGTGAACGATTTGAACGGGTTGAAGTTAAATACGAAGACAAGGTTACCGCGGCGGAATGCGAGCACTTGGTCATCATCTTTTTCCCAAAGTTTTTCAATTTCCGAACTTTGAAAATTGTTTATAGATGAAACAAGGTCTATCATAACGTTGTCAAAGTTGTTAAGGTATTGATATTGCAAGTCTTTGCGGTCCACCAAATCCCATTGTCGGCGTGCATATTTGTAGCTCCAGCCATTACCTTCACGTGGGAAATCAATCCATTCCGGGTGTCCGAATTCGTTACCCATAAAGTTGAGGTAACCGCCATTTATGGTGGCAAGAGTGACAAGACGAATCATTTTGTGCATTGCAATACCGCGAGCCACAGTCATATCTTTGTCGCCCACCATCATGTGCCAATACATCTCCTTGTCTATAAGTCTGAAAATCACCGTTTTGTCGCCTACAAGAGCTTGGTCGTGACTTTCCACGTATGAAATTGTCTTTTCATCATCGCGGCGGTTTGTAAGTTCCCAGAAAATAGATGTCGGGTGCCAATCTTCGTCTTTCTTTTCTTTGAGCATCTTAATCCAATAGTCCGGGATACCCATTGCCATACGATAGTCAAACCCAATGCCTCCGGATTTGAAAGGAAGTGCCAATCCGGGCATACCACTCATTTCTTCCGCAATAGTGATAGCGTTTTTGTTCACCTCGTGTATAAGTTTGTTAGCGAGGGAAAGGTACGTTATGGCATTTGTATCCTGTCCACCGTTGTAATAGTCTTCGTATGAGCCGAAAGCTTGTCCGAGACCGTGATTGTAGTAAAGCATAGACGTTACACCGTCAAAGCGGAATCCGTCGAAGTGAAATTCTTCAAGCCAATATTTGCAGTTTGAAAGTAGAAAGTGGAGCACCTCGTTTTTGCCATAGTCAAAGCAGAGAGAGTCCCATGCCGGGTGTTCGCGACGGGAGTCCCCATAGAAGTACAGGTCGTGGCTACCATCAAGGCGTCCGAGACCTTCATTTTCGTTCTTGACAGCGTGAGAATGTACAATATCCATAATCACAGCAATGCCGAGACTGTGAGCCTTGTCTATGAGAGATTTGAGTTCCTCAGGTGTTCCGAATCGGCTTGAAGGAGCAAAGAAACTGGAAACATGGTATCCGAAAGAGCCGTAGTACGGGTGTTCTTGGATAGCCATGATTTGGATAGCATTGTATCCGTCTTTTGCAATGCGAGGGAGCACGAGGTCACGAAATTCTGTGTAAGTACCCACGCCTTCTCGTTGCTGTGCCATACCGATATGACATTCGTATATAAGGAGTGGTTTTGTTTCCGGTGTGAAATTTTTGTCTTTCCAGCGGTATTTCTTTTCCGGATTCCACACTTGTGCGGAGAAGATGTGAGTATTTTCATCTTGCACCACTCGTGTGGCATAAGCCGGAATGCGTTCGCCCTGACCGCCGTTCCATTTGACGAGCATTTTGTAGAAATCACCGTGATGAAGGGCTTCAGTTGGAAGTTTGAGTTCCCATACGCCTCCGTCAAGACGTTTGAGTGAATATCGAGCCATTTCCCGCCATTCGGAAAAATCGCCCACGAGTGTGATAGCAGTAGCATTTGGAGCCCATTCACGGAATACCCAGCCGGTTTTGTTTTTATGTAGTCCGAAGTACTGATGAGCATTGGCGAAATCTACGAGAGAGCCGCAACCGGAAGTAATTTCTTTTTCCTTGTTTATAGCATCATAGTGTCGTCCTATGATGGCATCAGAGAAAGGCTCGAGCCACGGGTCATTTTTAAGAATAGCGAGTTTTTTAGTTTTCATGAATTATCTTTGGTTAAGAATTTGCACAAAATTAGCAATTTATCTGAAAATGCACAAATTGCAGCGGTGTGTTTTTCCAAAAAATGCAAAATATAAAGAAATTTTAGGTATGGATGCAACTTTTTTCGTATTTTTGCGTCTTAATACATGGCGAACAAAAAATAAACATTATTTATACATAAAAAATGAAAAATATCATTAACAAAGCATTTATGCTTATGGCTGCAATGATGCTCCTCGTATCATTCAGCACTGTGGCACAGCAAATGCCGGAATTACCTATTGATACTTGCGTACGTATAGGTAAACTTGACAATGGCTTGACTTATTACATTCGTCACAACGAAACTCCTAAAGGTCAGGCAGACTTTTATATCGCTCAAAAAGTGGGTAGCGTGCTTGAAGAAGAAAACCAGCGCGGTCTCGCTCACTTCCTTGAACACATGTGTTTTAATGGTACTACAAACTTTCCGGGCAACGCTCTTCGCGACTGGCTTGAAGGTATCGGTGTAAAATTCGGTGCTAACCTTAACGCTTACACTTCTGTAGATGAAACCGTTTATAACATTTCTAACGTTCCTGTAGAACGTGAATCCGTGCAAGATTCTTGCTTGCTTATTCTTCACGACTGGGCAAACGACCTTACTCTGGACCCTGTGGAAATTGACAAGGAACGCGGTGTAATCCACGAAGAATGGCGTCGTTCTATGGCAGGACAAATGCGTATTCTTGAAAACATTCTTCCTATTATATATCCGGGAGAACGCTATGGTGTACGTTTGCCTATCGGTACTATGGAAGTTGTGGATAACTTCCCATATCAAGCACTCCGCGACTATTATGAAACATGGTATCGTCCGGACCAGCAGGGTATCATCGTTGTAGGTGATATTGATGTGGACCGCATTGAGGCTAAGATTAAAGAAATGTTCTCAAGCATTGAAATGCCAGAAAATGCAAAACCTCGTGAATATTTCCCTGTAGCAGACAATGAAGGTACTATCTACGCTATCGGCAGTGATAAAGAACAGACAAACAGCATTGCTTTCATGTTCATCAAGCAAGAAGTGCTTCCGAAGGAAATGCGTAACACTCCGGCATTCTATATGCAGGAATACGTAAACGATATGATTACGTCTATGATGAACAGCCGTCTTTCTGAAATCTCTTCAAAACCGGATTCTCCATTTGCACAGGCATTCCTTTCATACGGTGAATTCTTCATTGCAAAGACTAAAGACGCCTTGGACCTTACAGTTGTAGGTAAAGACAATGATATCCGTGATGATTTCAGTGCTGCATACCGCGAACTTCTCCGTGCTGCACGCGGCGGATTCACTCTTTCTGAATACGAACGTGCACAGAAAGAGTACCTCTCTAACTTGGAAACAAAATACAACAACCGCGGAAAGTGTGAATCCGGAGATTACGTAAACGAATACGTTCGCCACTTTATTGACGGAAATCCAATCCCGGGCATTGAAGTGGAATATCAACTTATGAATATGCTTGCTCCGCAAATCCCGGTTGCTGTCATCAATCAGGCTATGCAGCAGTATGTTACAGACAATAATCGTATTGTGGCTTGCATGCTTCCTGCAAAGGAAGGGTATTTTATCCCGACAAATGAACAAATGGCAGAAGTTATTGCAGCAGTAGATGCGGAAACTATTGAGCCATACGTTGATGAAATGAAATCCGAGCCTCTTATTCCGGAACTCCCTGCAGCAGGCAAAATCGTGAGCGAAGAAGAAAACAGCACTCTCGGTTTCACACTTCTCACTCTTTCAAATGGAATGAAAGTGGCAGTTAAACCTACAAAGTTCAAAGAAGATGAAGTCCTCATCAACTTTAATGCAAAAGGCGGTTTGGCTACGTTCAAAGATGAAGATGCTGCAAACGTTATCTTCCAAGCTGTTGCTGTTCAAAAATTGGGATTCGGTTCATACACGGATTCTGATATGACCAAATATCTCCAAGGTAAACAAATTGATTATAACTTTGATTTCAATTCATACAATCGCAGTCTTTCGTTCAAATCTACTCCTCGCGACCTTGCAACAGCAATGGAAATCATTTATATGAGTTTCGTTGACCCGACTGTAGATGCTGCTGAATTTGAAGCACTTCAGAAAATGTATGCAGGTATTCTTGCAAACCAGGAAGCAAACCCGCAGTACGTGTTCGTTAAGGAATTCCTCAAATCCACATATCCGAATTCTGAACGTGTACGCCAGATTTCAGCTGAAATAATTGGAAAAGCAAGCAGAGACCGTGTTGTGGATATCATCAAGACTATGACCGCAAATCCGGGTGACTTTGATATGGAAATCGTTGGTAATGTGGATATGGAAACTCTCCGTCCGCTCCTCGAACAATATGTGGCTTCTCTCACAGTGAAACCTGAAAAGTCTGTAAAGGTTGAGTACGATGATACGCTTCTCGCCGTTCAAGGCAAAACAACAGACAACTACGACTACAAGATGGAAACTCCTCAAGTTTGGGCATACATCACTATGGTTGGTCACATGGATTACACTGTAAAGAACCGCAACATCGCTTTCATTGCCGGACAGGTTATCAGTAACCGTTTTCTCAAGAAAGTACGTGAAGAAATGGGTGCTACATACTCTATACACGCTCGTTGCCAATTAAAACTGGAAGACGACCCGCGTCAGAACTGCGAAATTTCTTCCGCCTTCCCTTGCAACCCGGATATGAGTGCAGCCGTTCTCGCTTACATCAATCAGGAATTTGAAGATATTACTTCAAACATCACTGAAACTGAAGTATCAGAACAAGTTCAGTACCTTGTGAAGAACGCTAAGGAAGACCTTGAAAAGAACGATTTCTGGATGCGTGCTCTTGAAAAATACGTGGGAGATGGTATTGATATCGTAAGCACTGATATTGAATCTATCCAGTCTATCACTGTGGACGACGTTCAAAACTTCGTCAAAGAACTTAAGGCACAAGGCAATTACAGAGTATTCACTCTCAGTCCATTAGCAGAATAAACACTAACTAACTAAATACGGGAGAGAGGCATGCCGCTGATGGCACGCCTCTCTTTTTTATTCTGCTTTTTAAATATTTGTTCTGAAAAAGACTTTACATTAGTACATAGCAATGCTGAATTTGCTCACACGAAAAAATATTGCTACCTTTGTGCAATAATTAAATCAAATACATAATATGGCAGATAATTCCCTCCTTTCACGTCTTGACGGCATTGAAGCCCGTTTTGCGGAAGTAAGCACTCTGATTACAGACCCGGACGTGATTAGTGATATGAAACGTTACGTGAAACTCACCAAGGAATACAAAGAACTGGAAAAACTCACCGCAGCTACTCGTAAATATAAAAATCTTCTTGATAATATCACCGAAGCCAAGGCTATCCTGGACACTGAAAGTGATGAGGATATGCGTGCTATGGCTAAAGAGCAACTTGATGAAGCAAACACAGCTCTCCCGGTTCTTGAAGAAGAAATAAAAATTCTCCTTATCCCTGCAGACCCGGAAGATTCCAAAAATGCAATCGTGGAAATCCGAGGAGGCACGGGTGGCGATGAAGCCGCCATTTTTGCCGGAGACCTTTTTAAGATGTACACAAAATACTGTGAATCAAAAGGCTGGGGTTTATCTGTGACGAACTTTAACGAGGGTACGGCAGGAGGATACAAGGAAATAGTCTTTGCCGTGACGGGCGACAACGTTTATGGCACTCTCAAATACGAAAGTGGCGTACACCGCGTGCAGCGTGTACCTGCTACTGAGACGCAAGGACGTGTGCACACGTCTGCCGCTACGGTTGCTGTGCTGCCTGAAGCGGAAGAATTTGATGTGGAAATAAATGAGGGCGAAATAAAATGGGATACATTCCGAAGCGGTGGTGCCGGCGGACAGAATGTAAACAAGGTGGAATCCGGTGTACGTCTCCGCTATATGTGGAGAAATCCAAATACCGGTGTTACGGAAGAAATCCTCATTGAATGTACGGAAACTCGTGACCAACCTAAAAACAAGGAACGTGCACTCTCTCGCTTGCGTACGTTTATTTACGACAAAGAACATCAAAAATACCTTGATGATATTGCATCAAGACGTAAAACGATGGTTTCTACAGGTGACCGCTCCGCAAAAATCCGTACTTACAACTATCCGCAAGGACGAATCACAGACCACCGTATAAACTACACTATATACAATCTCCAAGCTTTCATGGACGGTGATATTCAGGACTGTATAGATCACCTCATTATTGCAGAAAATGCAGAAAAACTGAAGGAATCCGAACTTTAATGTAAAGAATTTTCAATTTCCTTTTCAAGCAGACTGATTGAAAATATAATACGCTAAATCAAGTATTTGATATATTATGACAAGAGAACAAATTATCCAAAACATTCGCAAAAAACAGTCTTTCCTCTGCGTGGGACTTGACACGGACATCAAAAAAATTCCGCAACATCTTCTCTGTGCAGAAGACCCTGTTTTTGAGTTTAACAAAGCAATCATTGATGCTACTGCCCCATATTGCATTGCTTACAAGCCAAATCTCGCTTTTTACGAAAGTACAGGCGTAGAAGGTTGGATTGCACTGGAAAAAACCGTGAAATATATCAGAGAAAAATATCCTGAGCAGTTTATCATTGCAGATGCAAAACGTGGTGATATAGGTAACACTTCCGCAATGTATGCACGCTCGTTTTTTGGACATCTCGGCGTTGATGCAATTACCATTGCACCATATATGGGTGAAGACAGCGTGACCCCGTTTCTTGGGTTTGAAGGTAAATGGGTAATACTTCTTGCACTTACGTCTAACAAGGGTAGCGGTGATTTTCAGCTCATTCAGGATTCAGATGGGACTCCGCTTTACAAGAATGTGATTAGCCGTTCAAGCCGTTGGGCAACAGATAGGGAGATGATGTATGTTGTGGGTGCTACACAGGGTAAACTCTTTGAAGAAATTCGCAAAGTTGCCCCGTCTCACTTTCTCCTCGTGCCGGGTGTGGGAGCACAAGGTGGAAGCCTTGAAGAAGTGTGCCGCTATGGTATGACAAAAGACTGTGGACTTATCGTAAACTCCTCCCGCGGAATAATTTACGCATCTTCCGGAACGGACTTTGCAGAAGCCGCTGCTGCAGAAGCGAAGAAACTTGCAGAGCAAATGGCAGCGTTGCTTTAGAACCTTTTTCAAAATATTTTTGTTGAAAAAATACTAAATAATTTTGATAATTGTATCAAATAAAGAAAAAATTCGCTAATTTTGCAATGCAATTGAAGTAAGTGGATTTTTAGCCTTCATAAAAGGGCGTAATTAAGTGAAATTCAGATAAATAACATAACACAATATAAAATTCAAAAAACATGACAATTGACAATTACAAATTTGCCGGTAAAAAAGCAATAGTACGCGTTGACTTCAACGTGCCTTTAGATGAAAACGGAAACATCACAGACGATACTCGTATCCGCGGTGCTCTCCCAACACTTAAAAAAATTCTTGCAGACGGTGGTGCTCTCATCATTATGTCTCACATGGGTAAGCCAAAAGGCAAAGTAAACGCAAAATTCTCTTTGTCACAAATCAAAGACGCAGTTGCTGCAGCTCTCGGTGTTGACGTAAAATTTGCTCCGGACTGTGCTAAGGCTGCTGACGCTGCTGCAGCCCTCAAACCGGGTGAAGTACTTCTCCTTGAAAACCTCCGTTTCTATCCGGAAGAAGAAGGCAAACCGGTTGGTATTGACAAAGAAGACCCTGCTTACGATGAAGCAAAGAAGGCAATGAAAGCAAGCCAGAAAGAATTTTCCAAGACTCTTGCAAGCTATGCAGACGTTTACGTGAACGATGCTTTCGGTACTGCACACCGTCGCCACGCTTCTACAGCTGTTATCGCAGACTATTTTGATGCAGACAACAAGATGCTCGGTTACCTTATGGAAAAAGAAGTGAAAGCCGTTGACAACGTGCTCAGCGATATTAAGCGTCCGTTCACTGCTATCATGGGTGGTTCTAAAGTTTCCACAAAAATCGGTATTATTGAAAACCTTATGGAAAAGGTTGATAACCTTATCCTTTGCGGTGGTATGACATACACATTTGCAAAAGCAAAAGGCGGAAAAATTGGACGTTCTATTTGCGAAGACGACAAACTCCAGCTCGCTCTTGATATCATTGAAAAAGCAAAGGCTAAAGGTGTTAACCTCGTGCTTGCTACAGACTGCGTTGCAGCAGATGATTTCTCAAACGATGCCAACACTCAGATTTGCTCTGTAAATGATATACCTGAAGGTTGGGAAGGTCTTGACATTGGTCCTGATACAATAAAACTCTTTGCAGATGCTATCAAAGGAGCTAAAACAATCCTTTGGAATGGTCCTGCAGGAGTATTTGAATTTGACAATTTTGCAGTAGGTTCACGTGCTGTTGCAGATGCAATCGTAGAAGCAACTGCAAATGGTGCATTCTCACTCGTAGGTGGTGGTGACTCAGTAGCTTGTGTAAACAAGTTTGGTCTTGCAGACAAAGTGTCTTACGTTTCTACAGGTGGTGGCGCTCTCCTTGAAGCTATTGAAGGCAAGGTTCTTCCGGGAATCGCTGCAATCCGTGGTGAATAATTCTTTACACAATTATATTCATAGTTAAACAAAAAGTTATGGCTTTCGTGAGGAAGCCATAACTTTTTGTTTCTTAAAAATAGTAAAACAGCAATTGTTTTTATTTAGATATTCCGTCTGAAAATTGCAAAATTATCTCTTATTCAAAAATTTTTATTACCTTTGCGACTTTAAGGTACAATTTATAGAGCATTAAGCTCGATTATGTGGTAACATGCCGGAAAATAAGAAAAATTATAGACAAAATCCGCCGTTGATGATGTCGTTGCTGCCAATATTTTGCTTTTTGGCAATAGTGGGTTATGTGATATATTCTCAAGGGGCGGAAGCGGCTCAGGGAATAAGTTGGTATTTGCTGTTATGTGTCACTGCGGTTGCACTTTTTATATCAAAAGTGATTTATGCCCGAAAATGGAAATACATTTTTATAGGCATACGCATGAGTGCAAAACAAATACTGCCCACGATATCAATCCTTTTGCTTATAGGCACCGTATCAGCCACATGGATGATGAGTGGCACTGTGCCGGTGCTTATAGACTATGGTCTTCAGATAATGAACCCAAAGTTTTTTCTTGTGATAGCATGCGTGGTGTGTGCAGGAGTATCTGTGATGAGTGGCAGTTCGTGGACTACTATAGCCACGATAGGTGTTGCATTTATGGGTATAGGTGATGTGCTTGGGTATAATGCCGGTTGGGTGGCAGGTGCAGTAATTTCCGGAGCCTATTTCGGCGACAAGGTGTCACCTTTGTCTGATACAACCGTACTTGCATCAGCTACAGCAGATGTTCCTCTTTTCAAGCATATCCGGTATATGATGATAACAACAGTCCCGTCTATGAGTGTAGCACTTTTAGCGTTTTTCGTAGTTGGTCTCACCACAGACGTTTATCCCGCCTCGGAATCTGTGGAAATGGTGGAATACCTGCGAAAATCCTTTAATATCACTCCTTGGGTTCTTCTTGTGCCGGTGATTACGGGTGTACTGATAGCAATGAGGGTTTCTACGTTTAATACTCTAATTTTGAGTTCAATACTTGGACTCGTGGGAATGTTTGTATTTCAGCCGCAGATAGTGGATAGTATTTTCGGAGAGCCGGTTGACAGTTTCGCCAAATCGTTTATGGTGTCATGCGACTTGTTGCTTACAAATACACAGGTAGAAACAGGAAATGTAGTACTAAACGACCTTGTAGCCACAGGGGGTGTGGAGGGTATGATGCCTACGGTGTGCCTTGTTCTTGCAGCAATGCTTTTTGGCGGAGTAATGATAGGAAGTGGTATGATAACATCTATCACACAGGCACTTACGAGCAAAATATCATCAAGAAAATCTGTTGTAAACTCCACAGTATGCGGAGGGTTGCTCTTTAATGCAAGTACGGGAGACCAATACTTGGCTATTTTGCTGAGTTGCAATGTGTTTAGGCGACTGTATAAGCGTAACGGCTTGGAAAAGAGGTTGCTGAGCCGTACTGTGGAAGATTCGGTGTCTGTCACATCTGTTCTTATGCCGTGGAACTCCTGCGGTGTGGCACAGTCCATGGTGCTGGGTATCCCCACACTTGTCTATTTGCCGTACTGCGTGTTTAATTACGTCAGTCCGATTATGTCTATGATAATTGCGGCAATAGGTTACAAAATTGTGCAAAGAAATAAGGTGAAGTAACTGATATTGCTAAAATAGCGACTGTAACTACTTTAGTTACCTGCTATTTTTCTCCGTTTATGTAGCGGTTGTAGTAATCTATGATGAGTGTGGTTACCGGTAAGGCAATAATCATACCCAGTATGCCTAAAAGGCTACCACAAATGGAGAGCGAAAGCAGGATTATAGCAGGGTTCATGCCCATAGTGCTTCCCATTATTTTCGGTGTGAGAATCACGTCTGCCACTATTTGCACAAAGGCATAAACGGCTATGCACTGCCTGAATAGCGACCAAAAAGACTGCTCTCCGGTTGTAGATAGCACAATACAGAGGAATGTTACCGGGACGAGTGAAACAAACTGCAAGTACGGCACCATAAACAGAAATCCTATCATTATGCCAAGCACTATGGCAAGTGGTAAGCCTACAATAGAGAATCCGATGCTGTAAATGATTGCTACGATGAAAGCAATGAGTGCCTGTCCGCGGAAATAGAGGTTCATACTCCTTTTTATGTCGTTGCCAAGACGGAAAACGGGTTTGCGGTACTTTGCCGGTACTATTTTCTTGAAACCCGTCATAAGTTTATCGTAGTCCAGCATGATGAAAACAAGGTAAAGCAGAGAGAATATCCACTCTACAAAGCCTACAATCACACTCACACCGCCGGATATAAAGGAGAAAATCTTGTCAAATACCACATGCACATCGTCCAATGCGATTTTAGACGCAATAGCTTCAATATCAACGTATTTGCGGATAAACTCATTCACTCCGTCCGGCAGATAAGTCACGTTTTTATGCCCATCGGCGTATTGCTGAAGCATTACTGCCAGTTCGCTCATTTCAGACAGTATGGAAGGAACAAAAAGGAATAGGGCGAGTGTCAGGATTGTGGTGATTTCAAAGAGCGTCACAAAAACAGCCACCGCTCTGCCTTTGAGTTTGAGGATTCTACGGTTGTACTGCACGAAAGGCTCGAAAATGTAAGCACCCAGACACGCCACTACGAATGGCAACAGCACGTCACGCAGTATATATATAAGGTATAGCACCGCAAAAAGTATGACAACTGTCATAAGCATGCGGAAAACACGGTCAAAAGTGTAAGGCTTGGAACTGAACATTGTAAAAAAGTCTGTTTTACTGTGGTTATGGTGCAAAATTACTAAAAAATGGTTGAAAATGAGCAAAACAACGAAAAAAATAGATAGACTTGCAAAAATTTTGCGTAATTTTGCGAGAAATTTTTAGAAATCACAAAATATAATTAGAGAAATGACACAAAAATTACACAAATTTCTTGACGACAACCCATGGGCACGTTGGAGTGCACTTGTGTTGCTGGCAACAGCGATGTTTTTCGGCTACATATTTGTAGATATCCTTTCACCGCTGGAGTCAGAATTGCCCACATCTGCATTAGGCTGGTCCGCAACGGATTATGGTAACTATACAGGAGCCGAAACATTCTTGAACGTATTTGTATTCTTCCTAATTTTTGCAGGTATTATTCTGGACAAAATGGGAGTGAGATTTACGTCTATATTGTCAGGTGTCGTGATGCTTGCAGGTGGTGCAATGGTTTATTTTTCATCTACTGATACATTTATCAGCTGTGGCTTGAAAGCGACATTTGACGGTTGGCTTAATATTCCTGATGCGTGGTGGAACTTCACACCATTTGTAGAGGGTATGCCGGCATCTGCAAAATTTGCAGCCATAGGTTTTATGATATTCGGTTGCGGTGTTGAAATGGCGGGTATTACTGTTTCACGCGGTATTGTCAAATGGTTTACGGGCAAAGAAATGGCACTTGCAATGGGGATTGAAATGGCGATAGCACGAATCGGTGTTGCTGTGGCATTCGTTCTCGGTCCGTTCCTTGCAGCAGAACATACAGGAGTGTTTAGTGCGGAAACAGGAATGGAAATAATAAACTATGATATGTCCAAGCCTCTTGCCTTTGCGGCACTCTTGCTTTGTATAGGTCTCATCTGCTTTATTGCGTACAGCGTAATGGACTATAAACTTGAAAAGCAAAAAGGTAATACGGAAGAAAAAGACGACCCGTTTAAGATTAGCGACCTTAAGTATATCTTTACGTCCAAAGTATTCTGGATTGTATCTATGCTTTGCGTACTTTATTATTCCGCAATCTTCCCATTCCAGAACTATGCTTCCGGTATGCTTCGCAGTTCACTTGGCATTACTCCTGACGAGGCTTCAGACATTTTCTTCTGGTTTCCGCTCGGTGCGGCTGCCATTACACCGTTCCTCGGTGCGTACCTTGACAAGAAAGGCAAGGGTGCTACTATGCTAATCTTTGGTTCTATACTTATGATTGTTTGCCACGGCATTTTTGCACTTGTTCTTCCTGTGGTGCAGTCCAAACTTCTTGCATACGCTGCAATAGTGCTTCTGGGTATTTCATTCAGCCTTGTGCCTGCAAGTTTGTGGCCTTCTGTTCCAAAACTTGTGGATAAGAAAGTGATAGGTTCCGCATACGCAGTTATTTTCTGGATTCAAAACATTGGTCTTTATGGTTTCCGCAAAGGTATCGGTTCTCTGCTTGATGCCGTAAATGAGGGTGTGGCAGACAGAATGAACTATGATTACACAATCCCGATGCTTGTGTTTGTGGGTTGCGGTGTGGCTGCATTATTCTTCTCTTTGTGGCTTAAAGTTATAGACAAGAAGAATAATTATCACCTTGAAGAACCGAATATGTAATAAAAATCATATTCAAAATATTGATTATTGAAAAAATAATTTGTAACTTTGCAAAGTTTTTCCAACAGATATTAAGCCGTGGGAAAGTTTACGGAATACAAAATAATGCTCAAAAGCATGCCTAAAGGGCTGAACAACTTTGAGTTCGCTCTGACAAAGCAATTTTTTGTCAACATGGAAAACAGTGAGGTTCGTGATGCAGACCTTGCCGTTAATCTGCGAGTTGACAATGCCGGAGAGTATTATGACTTTGATTTCAAAGTGAGCGGAACTCTGACTATTGTTTGTGACCGCTGCCTTGATGACCTTGTGATTCCTGTGGAAACAAGTTATCACATTGTAGTCAAATATGGCGAGGAATACAACGATGAGTCTGACGAAGTTCTTGAAATTCCGGAAAGCGATTCTTACATTAATGTCGCCTATATGCTTTATGACACAGCAATGCTTGCAATTCCTATCAAGCATGTCCACCCCGCAGGGAAATGCAACAAAGCAATGAGTCAAATTCTTCGTCAGCACCAGGTTGACGATGAAGAAGGGCTGATTGAAGGTCTTGAAGATTACGGCGATGAAGTGCAAGACTCACCGGTGGCTATTGACCCTCGTTGGGAACAACTGAGAAATTTTAACGAAAATAATAATTAAAATAAGTATAAAAGAAAATGGCACATCCTAAACGAAAACAGTCTAAGACTCGTACAGCAAAACGTAGAACTCACGATAAGGCAGCAATGCCTACACTTGCAGTATGCCCGAACTGCGGCGCATGGCACGTTTCACACACAGTTTGCGGTGAATGTGGTTACTATCGTGGCAAAGTAGTTATTGAAAAAGAAGCTGCTGTATAATTATTTAATACGTTTTTAGGCTAAGAAAAAACGATTGTTGTAAATATTGGCAAACTGTGAAAAATTGCATATTTTACAACTCCTAAGTCATTATCAACATTCTCTCGGCAGGACTGAAAATATAATTTGAGCCCCCCGGGAGAACGTTGCATTATTTTCCAAAACTCAAAGACAAATTTTGAAAATGCTTAACGCAAGAATTTCAGGAATTGCATCATACGTACCGGAAGATATCCTTGACAACGATATGCTGTCTAAAATGGTGGATACTAACGATGAGTGGATTACAACACGTGTAGGTATTAAGGAACGCCGTATCCTCAAGAAAGAAGGTGCCGGTTCTTCTTACCTTGGTATTCAGGCTGTAAACAAGTTGTTGGCTGATACAGGTGTTAATCCGAACGAGATAGAGCTTCTTATATGTGCAACGTCAAATCCTGACTATCGCTTCCCCTCTACCGGTTCTGTAATCGTGGAAGGCTGCAAACTGAAAAACTCTTACGCATACGATATCCAAGCAGCATGTGCCGGTTTTATTGTTGCCCTTGAAGATGCCGCTGCATACATCAAGTCCGGTTTGAGAAAGAAAATCATTGTGGTGTGTGCGGAGAAAATGTCTTCTATGGTGAACTATAAGGATCGTGCTACTTGCCCTCTTTTTGGTGACGGTGCTGCAGCAGTGCTCGTTGAGCCGACAGAAGAACCTGTAGGTGTTCAAGACGGTGTATTCCACGTGGACGGTAAAGGTCTTGAGTACCTCGTAATGAAAGCAGGTGGCTCAGTGAAACCGGCTTGCCAGGAAACGTTGGACGCAGGCGAACACTATCTCTATCAAGAAGGACGCAGCGTATATAAAAACGCTGTTACGGATATGCTCAATTCTACAAAGGACGTGATGAAACGAAACAATCTTACTGTTGATACTATTGATTGGCTCGTTCCTCATCAGGCTAACTTGAGAATTATTGAAGCTGTTGCCGGCTCTGCTAAAGTTCCTTCCGAAAAAGTGCTTGTCAATATCCAGCATTATGGTAACACGAGTGCGGCTTCTATCCCATTGTGTCTTGATGAATACAAGGATAAACTCAAAAAAGGCGATAAGATAATCCTCACTGCATTTGGTGCAGGTTTCACTTGGGGTGCACTTTACCTCATTTGGGGATAATACTCGTAAAACTGAATATTGACGCATAATAAAGAAATTTTTAATATAGCACCCGGTGCATGCTTTCGTATGCAAGGGTGCTATATTTTTACTTTTTGAAGAATTTTTTAATTCCAAATATTAGACAGACATGCAAGAAAACCACCGTGCAGGCTTTGTAAACATTGTAGGAAACCCTAATGTGGGAAAGTCCACACTTATGAATGAACTTGTTGGAGAGAGAATGAGTATTATCACTTCCAAGGCTCAGACTACTCGACACAGAATTATGGGTATCGTGAATGGAGACAACTATCAGATAGTGTTTTCAGATACTCCCGGTGTGCTGAAACCTAAGTACAAACTCCAGGAAAGTATGCTGGAATTTTCCGAGGGTGCACTCGTTGATGCGGACATAATCTTGTATGTGACAGATGTGGTGGAAGACCCTACAAAAAATGAAGATTTTCTCCGGAAAGTGGCTAAATCAGGTGTGCCTACTCTCCTTGTTATCAATAAGATAGATTTGCTAAAAGGGAATGAGGAACTCCAAGCAATCTTTGACAAATGGAAGTCACTGTTGCCTGATGCGGAGATTTTTCCGGCTTCCGCTCTGCACAAGTTTAATGTGAACAACCTTATGGACAGGATTAAAGCATTGCTCCCGGATTCTCCTCCATATTTTGGTAAAGATGCTCTTACGGACAAACCTGCAAGATTTTTTGTGACGGAAATTGTGCGTGAAAAAATCTTCCTTACATACGACAAAGAAGTGCCGTATTCAACGGAGGTGCTTGTGGAAAAATTTGCGGAAACAGATGAGTCTATCCATATTATGGCGGTAATTTATGTGGAACGAGACTCGCAAAAAGGCATAATAATAGGCAAAAACGGACAAAAGCTTAAACATGTGGGCATTGATGCGAGAAAGGAAATAGAAAAGTTTTTTGGCAAGAGAGTTTTTCTGGAACTTTTTGTAAAAGTGGAGCCGGATTGGCGAAATCGTGAAAACAAACTCCGCAGTTTTGGATATATAGAGTAAAAAGCGTATTTTTGTAGGAAGGAAAACAAATAATTTGAAAAATAGAAAAACATAATATATTATAGGTATGGGACAACTTGTAGCAATAGTAGGACGCCCTAATGTAGGCAAATCCACGCTTTTTAATCGTCTTACAGGCACTCGTGTGGCTATTGTAGATGAAACGGCAGGTACTACTCGTGACCGCCAGTACGGCAAAGTGGATTGGAATGGGAAAGATTTCTCCGTTGTAGATACCGGAGGTTGGGTGGTAAACTCGGAAGATATTTTTGAAGGTGAAATAAACAAGCAGGTTGCTTTGGCAATAGAGCAAGCAGATGAAATTCTTTTTGTGGTAGATGCCATGAACGGAGTCACGGACCTTGATGACCATGTGGCTGAAATTCTACGCAAATCAAAGAAACCTGTACTGCTCATAGCAAATAAGGTGGATTCAAATGATTGGCTTTACAACGTTGCGGAGTTTTATTCACTTGGACTTGGTGACCCATTCCCTGTTTCTGCCATAAGTGGCTTTGGTACAGGAGATTTGCTTGATGAGGTGGTGCGTAAACTTCCGGAAAAAGACGAGGAAGAGGCTGCACTCCTGGAAAGCATACCAAAGTTTGCTATTGTAGGTCGTCCTAATGCCGGAAAGTCCTCGCTCATAAATGCTTTTATAGGTGAGGAACGACACATTGTGACAGATATTGCCGGTACTACACGCGACAGTATTTACACTCGTTACAATAAGTATGGTTTTGACTTTTACCTTGTGGATACAGCCGGAATACGCAAAAAGACTAAGGTGAACGAGGATATTGAGTATTATTCCGTAATCCGTTCTATCCGAGCTATTGAGGCATCTGATGTTTGTATTCTTATGATTGATGCCACAAGAGGTATTGAATCACAAGATGCAAATATTTTCTCGCTTATCCAGAAAAATAAGAAAGGACTTGTGGTGTGCGTAAACAAGTGGGATCTTGTGGAAGATAAGTCGCAAGAAGCTATAAAGACATTTGAAAATGCTATTCGCAGCCGTTTTGCACCATTCACGGATTTCCCGATTATTTTTGGTTCCGCACTCACAAAACAACGTATTTTCAAGGTCCTTGAAACTGCAGTTGATGTGTATAAAAACCGCACATGCTCAATTCCAACGCACCAGCTCAACGAAATCATGCTTGCAGACATCGCTGCATATCCACCTGCAAACAAGGGTAAATATGTGAAAATCAAGTATGTTACGATGCTTAAAGGTTCTGCAGTTCCTACGTTTATTTTCTTCTGTAATCTTCCTCAGTGGGTTAAAGAGCCTTACCGCAGGTATTTGGAAAACAAACTGCGTGAGCACTGGAATCTGCACGGCACGCCCATAAATGTGTATATGCGTGAAAAATAAGCGGTTGACACTATGGATGTCGTTATATCAGACAAAATAAGGGCTGCGGCACCGGACTATTTTATGGCGCTTGTGGAGGCAGACGTGGTAAATTCTCCCACATCAGACGAGTTGTGGAAAGAAATAGAAGAATACTCCGCTTTTCTACGCTCTACCACGGAGGTTTCACAGGTGAATAAGCGACCCGGCATTGCAGCCACACGTCAGGCTTACAAAGCGTGTGGAAAAGACCCTAATCGCTATCGCCCGGCTTCCGAATCATTATGCCGCCGTGTGGTGAAAGGACTTGAACTCTATAGAATAGATGCTCTTGTGGATTTAATAAACCTTGTTTCCATGCAGACCGGTTATTCTATAGGAGGCTTTGACCGAGACAAAATTCAAGGTGATGTTCTTACGCTTGGAATAGGTGAGGAGGGTGAACCATTTGAGGGAATAGGCAGAGGTGTGTTGAATATTGCGGGATTGCCGGTTTATAGAGATGCCGTTGGAGGTATCGGAACTCCAACTTCCGACAATGAACGTACTAAAATAGACCTTGACACTCGTCGTCTCGTGATGTGTATCAACATTTACGGAATGGATATGCCGGTGGAGGAAACCGTCAGCCTTACGGAGAGACTTCTCAAGCAATATACTTCCGCAGAGAATATTTCTGTCCGAATAGTAAAATAGTAATCTTTCCAATACCTTTATTTCCATGAGAATCTTGAAAATGTATCCTACAAGCATTAACGAGAAATACGTTGATACCATTGTTAATGCCCTTAAAGACGGAAATATTATAATTATTCCAACGGATACCCTATATGCCATTGCCTGCGATGCACTGAACAATAGAGCAATAGAGCGAATTTGCAAAATAAAGGATATAGACCCGAACAAAAATACTCTATCCATTGTATGCTCTGATATTTCTCAGGCATCAGACTATGCAAAGATAGATAATAAAGCATTTAAGGTGCTGAAAGACTATCTTCCCGGACCATACACCTTTATTTTACCGGCATCAACGTCTTTGCCAAAGGTGTTTAAGGGCAGAAAGACGGTAGGCGTGCGTATTCCGGACAATCCTATAGCGGGCGCGTTGGCTGCCGCACTTGGAAACCCGCTGATGACCACATCAATAGATGTTGATGCAGACGCTCCGTTTGAGTCTGTTATGCCGGATTCCATAGCCATGCGTTATGGTGACAGCGTGGATATAATCATTGATGCCGGAGAAGGAGAAATTGTTCCGTCAACAGTGGTTGATATCACGGATTCATCACAGCCGGAGGTTATCCGCGAGGGGAAAGGCGAATGGTGATTTAGCCCTTTTGTGAGAGGTGATTACAAATGGGAAAAAACTGCAGGAAAAGCATTGTTTTTCTTCAAAAGACAGAGTGTTAAAAACTTTATTTTGAGTAACAAGTGCGAAATTTTTGTGGATTGAAAAAAATGTATTAACTTTGCAATTCGGAAAAAACAACTTGAAATAAAAAAAGAAAAAACATAAAAATACAATGGCAAAAGAAAAAATGAACGTACCTGAAAACGGTATGGATGAAATCAACGACTCTCTCGTTTCAGTCAGCGAAAAAGTGCAAAACAACAAGGGTATTATTCTTTGGGCTTCCGGAGCAGTACTTCTCGTTGTGGTTCTTGTACTTGGTTATATTTATCTTGTACGTCAGCCGGGTATGGCATCATCAAATGATATGATTGGTGAAGCCGATATCCAACTCTTACAGGGAAATGATTCTATAGCACTTGAAAAATACGCAAGTGTAGTGGAAAACGGAGGCTATGACGCGGCTAACCGTGCTGCTCTCCAAGCTGCTATTATCCTTTACAAAGATGGCAAATACGAAGAAGCTCTTGGTTACCTTGACCAATTCAGTGCAACTGAAACAGTTGTAGGTGCTGCGGCTTATTCACTCAAAGGAGACTGCTGCGTAAATCTTGAAAAATACGATGATGCCGTTTCTGCTTTCAAAGATGCAATCAGCAAATCTGATGACAACGCTTTCTACACTCCGTTCTTTATGCAGAAACTTGCTCGCGTTTATCATGAACAAGGCAAGTTTGCAGAAGAAGCAGAAATTTATCGTGGCATTAACACAAACTATCCGCAATATGGCGACGCATATGGTGTTGATATCAAAAAATACCTCCGTCGTGCAGAAATGGACGCAGCTAAGAACTAATATTAGATTATTACATACGATAGAGAGTGTTGGGCGTTTTCTTGACACTCTCTTTTTATATATTTTTACATTTTATATAATCAAATTCAGTATATTATTATGCCAAAATATGAAAGTCTTGAGGCATTAGCAAACCGTTCTGTGGCAAGGTTGCTTTGGGAGTACAGTCTGCCTGCCGTGATAGGAATGGTGGTTCTGTCGCTTTACAATATTATAGACCGTATGGTTATCGGTCATGTTGTTGGTCCTGAAGCTATTGCCGGACTTACTGTAACATTCCCGGTGATGAATATAGCCACAGCTATAGGTGTACTTGTGGGTGGCGGTTCTGCAGCGAGGGTTTCCATTTTGCTCGGTAGTGACAATCATGGTGCGGCACAGCGAGTGCTTGGCAATGCTCTTTCCCTGACTCTTATCAATGGTGCTGTTTATATTACGCTTCTGGCAATCTTTCTTGATGATATTCTCCTTGCATTTGGTGCCAGTGAAGTCACTTTGCCTTATGCTCGAGACTTTATGACTTATATTTTGCCGGGCTTGTTGCTCACAAACGTCAGTTTCAGTTTGAACAATGTTATCAGGGCTTCCGGGGCTCCAAAACGTGCTATGGCAACCATGCTTATAGGTGCAGGACTTAATATTATCCTTGCACCAACGTTTGTGTACGTGCTTGATATGGGAATCAAAGGTGCGGCTATAGCAACGGATATTGCTATGTTTATTTCCATGCTTTTTGTTTTGCACCATTTTACACAAAAAGACAGCACACTCACTTTCCGCCGAGGTATTTACAAGATAGATTTGAAAATAGCATTGGAGATTATGGCTATTGGTGCGGCTCCGAGCGTGGTGAATGTGGCAAGTTGCTTCATAAATGTGATAATAAACAATACTCTTCTGTCCTATGGTGGCGACAATGCAGTGGCTGCAGCGGGAATCTTTACCACATACACTGCTATGATAGTGTCCGTAATAATTGGTATTTGTCAGGGAATGCAGCCGATAGTGGGCTATAACTATGGTGCAAAGAAACTCGGCAGACTCAAAGGAACATTCTGGCTTGCAGCCGGTGTCTCCACATTTATTTGCTTTATCGGTTGGCTTGGAGGAAAGTTTGCTCCTGCGTCAATAGCGAGCCTGTTTACTGTAGATGAAAATCTTATCAATGTCACGGCTCATGCACTAAGCATAGCTATGACATGTTTTTGGATGGTGGGCTTTCAGATTATTGCCACAACATTCTTTCAGTCGCTTGGCAGAGCAGGAAAATCCATTTTCCTGGGTCTTACTCGCCAAGTGATATTTATCATACCTTTCTTGCTGATTTTTACGCATTTCAAAGGTCTTGACGGAATTTGGATTTCATTTCCTGTGAGTGATTGCTGTGCAACTGTTGTCACTGCAATACTCATCTTTATGGAGTTCAGAAATCTTAGTAAATTGAAATCGTAAACTCTCACAAAAAAAGAGATTCTCTCTGAAAACTTTTTTGAGTATCACTCAAAAAGGAGAGTAACCTCATCTAAATCCGAGGTTGTAGGGATTGTGGTGTCAAAGGTGGCTTTGACGCCGTTTCTATTGAAAAATATTGCTTTCCAACCGGCATTTATTGCACCTTTGATGTCTGTGTCAGGGTTGTCACCAATGAGAATGGATTCAGATGCAGTTGTGTCGGCTTTTTGCAGTGCATAGTCAAAAAGTCGTCTGTCCGGCTTGTTTACGTCAATTTCATCGCTCAGTACCATACAGTCTATCATATCCAGTACACCGGCAGAACGCAGTTTGTCGTACTGGACTTCCTTAAAACCATTGCTGAGAACACCTATTTTGTAGCCTTTTTCAGTAAGAGTGTCAAGAAGTCTTTTAGCACCGGGGACGAGTGTTTTGCATTGACCTAAGAGGTGTAGATAGTCCGTGTGTAGCACCTTGCTGAATTCGTAAGCCTCATTTTCGTTCATTCCGGCATCAATGAGGGGACGAGCGAAACGCTCTGCTTGCAGAAAATCCTTTGTGATTGCCCCAATATTGTACTTAGCCCAAAGTGCGTGATTTACTTCCAGGTATCTGTCACGCCAAGCCTCCATTGTGGGGTAAAAGCGTGAGAAATTATGGAGTTCGTAGATTTTTGCAAGTGAGACGAGAGAATTGCCCGTGAAATCCCACAGGGTGTCGTCAAGGTCAATCCATACCCACTTAAGTCCGTCAATGTCAGTCAAGTTCATTTATTTTCCACCATTTGTAAGAAATATCCTTGTCTATTATTTCTTCGCCGCCCTCAATACGTTTGAGGCGTTTCACCACACGGATTGTGATAGGAAGAATAATAATCTCGTATGCTGTTTTTATAAGTGCCTGAGAGATTATGAGTGAGAAAATTACACTCCATGGAAAAACTCCGGCAAAAGCAATGGGAAAGAAGAGTAGAGAATCTACACCCTCGCCCCAAAGTGTGGATACTATCGCACGTAGTGAGAAATTTTTTGTACCGCTACTGAGTTTCATCTTGCTCATTACGTAAGCATTTACAAATGAGCCACATAGAAATGCCGTGAAACTTGCGAACATTATCCTTGGCACGCTGCCGTAGATGGATTCCATTGCTCCTTGAAGCTCCCATGCATCACCGCCCGGCAGCAATATCGCTACCTGGAGGAAAAAAGATACAAGCAAGTTTGCTGCAAACCCCATCCATATCATCAAGCGAGCTTTACGGAAACCGTAAACTTCTACAATACAGTCATTTAGGATATAAGAAATTGGGAAAACTATTACACCTGCCGTGATTGTGAAAAAACTGCCTACATCAATAGTTTTAATTTCAATAAGGTTTGAAACAATAAGGCAGATGCAAAAAAGTGAGGAGAGGAGAAGGAATGTTAAAGAAAAACGTGGTTCTTTCATTGTTCTTGTTTTTAACGAGGTAGCAAGCACTCGATGATTAGTAAATAAATTTTGTCAGTGCAAAGGTAAGCATTTTTTGTAGAATGGGCAAATCTCGGAATAAAGGAGAACATAAGTATACAAAAGAGGTATTGTGTAAAAAGTTCGGAGCACTGTGTAATTCATAAGATGATTAGAACTGCCTAAAGTCAATGTTGAAAAGCAATTTTTTGGTTTTTCTTTTGTAACTGAAAGAAATTGCGTATTTTTGTAAAATAAAATGCGAAACTATGGAAACAATGAAACTTAAGCGACTGCCCGTGGGCATGCAAACATTTGAGGAAATTGTGAATA
>SAMEA3663271__coassemble_192_pt1 | contig 28755 bp, 15 predicted proteins | sample SAMEA3663271__metabat2_low_PE_018 | metagenome-assembled genome bin SAMEA3663271 (sample SAMEA3663271) | pig gut metagenome | biome: pig gut; feature: pig-associated habitat; material: faeces | place: China | collected 2013
GGGAAAATACCTTTATCATTTTTGATGATGAAAGCAAAGAAGGCTGCATTATTGACCCGGGAATGATGACCGAATATGAAAAACAAGTGACAGATACTTATATCAAAGCAAAGAATATTAAAATTAAACACCTATTACTCACCCATTTACATATAGACCACGTAATGGGCGTAAGTCATATTAAAGAAACGTTTGGACTGAAAGTATCAGCATCAAATAAAGATGCCTTTTTGGGTAAAACTATCGCACAACAAATTCAAAGGTTTCATTTGCCGATAAACGTTCCTAATGTTGAGATTGAAAATGATGTAAAAGACGGAGACTTGATAAAGTTGGGAGAAAACACCATTGTTGCCATATCCACACCGGGACATTCTTTAGGAGGCTTGTCTTTTTATTCAGAAGAATTTAAGTTTGTTATTACCGGTGACACACTTTTCAATGGTTCTATCGGACGTACAGATTTACCGGGAGGAGATTACGCAACTCTGATAAAATCTATTACAAACAAATTATTAACTTTGCCGGGAGATACTATAGTTTATCCCGGTCACGGCATGCAAACCACTATTTCAAATGAAACTAAGTTCAATCCTTATCTATAATCGTCTCAAGAATAATTTATGGATAACATTGATTTAGATAATAAAGAGTTTCAAGATGCTCTAAAAATCATCAATTACACAAATAGCAGCATCTTTCTCACCGGAAAAGCAGGAGCAGGGAAATCCACTTTTCTAAAGTATATTACTCAACACACCAAGAAAAAATACGTAGTCCTTTCACCTACAGGCATTGCAGCCATCAATGTGGGTGGTGTCACCTTACACTCTTTTTTCCGTATTCCGCATCACCCTATTACACCTGATGATGTGGCATTTTCATATTCGCGATTGCGAGAAAGAATGAAATACCCCAAACATCACATCAAACTTATCAGAGAATTGGATTTAATTATCATTGATGAAATTTCTATGGTGAGATGTGATATTATAGATTTTATAGATAAATTGCTCAGGTTCTATACTGGAAAGCGCTTTTTGCCTTTTGGTGGCAAACAGTTATTATTAGTGGGGGATATTTATCAGTTAGAACCGGTTGCAAAAGCGGAAGACAGAGAAATTCTAAACCGTTATTACAATTCCGTCCACTTTTTTTCCGCTAAAGTATTTCAAGATTTCCCACTGGTGTCAATTCAGTTGAACAAAGTTTACCGTCAAAACGATGTTAGATTTATTTCAATTTTAGATAGAATACGTGCAGGAAAACCTACTGCAGGAGATATCAGTGAATTAAATAAACACGTTCAAGAAAATAAGATTACTTCCAACGATGACTTTACTATAACTCTCACTTCATTGCGTAGAACTGCAGATAGCATAAATGATATTCAACTTGATAAAATTCCTTATCCTATAGTCACTTATTACGGACAAATCCAAAATGATTATCCGGAAGAGTCTTTGCCCACGGATATGGAATTAAAATTAAAGGTAGGTGCTCAGGTTGTGTTTATAAAAAACGACCATGACGGCAGGTGGGTGAATGGTACTATCGGCAAAGTCTATACCGCAACGGAAGACTTTCTTGAAATTGAACTTGAAGATGGCAACAAGTACGTCCTTGAACCTGAAACATGGCGAAATATCAAGTATATCTATGATGAGGAAACAAACCACGTGGAAGAGAAGGAATTAGGCACATACATTCAGTATCCTCTGAAACTTGCTTGGGCTATCACCATACACAAAAGTCAAGGATTAACTTTCAAGAATGTCATTATTGATATCGGTAACGGTGCATTTTCAAGCGGTCAGACTTATGTGGCATTAAGCAGATGCGTCTCCATTGACGGAATTTGCCTTCGCAAACCGGTTAAACTCAGCGATGTATTTGTAAATCAGGAAATTATAAAGTTCAGCTACAATTTCAACAATCCTCTACTCCTTGCACAGGCTTTGCAAAATTCACGTGCAGACGACCTTTATGCAAGTGCTGCAAAACACTGGAAAAATGCCGAGTATAATGATAGTGTAAAATGTTTCTGTGAAGCTGTCACTTTACGTAATGAGCTGGGAAACAAAAGAATAGTAAAGCTATTATCCGGAAAAGTTCATATTATTGACGAGTTATATCAAAAAATTAAAACGCTTAACAATAAGCTGATAGAAGCCGACAAGAAATTTGAAAAAATTGCAGATGAATTTGTTTGCCTCGGTGATATTTGTGCCTTAAACAAGGGTGAAGAAAAAGCAGCTTTTGCAAATTATGATAAAGCATTATATTTAATGCCTACTCACTCAAACGCTTTGTTCTCAAAAGCAAAATTGCTTAAGAAAAAACGTAAATATGAAGATGCTGCAAAACTGCTTCGGATATTGGTTAACAAAGACAATCCTAATGCGGAATGGCTTATCTTATTAGGAGATACTTACCTTGATTTAGGTGAAAATCACGATGCCTACGACTGTTATCTTAGATCCGTGGAAATTGATTCCGGCAATCCTGAAGCATACGAGGGATTAGCTGCTATTCTTACTGAAATAGGCGAAATAAATCAAGCACAAACATATTTAAGAAAGGCTAATGCCATACGTAGGAAACGAAAAAAATAAGATATCAAATAAAAAATTGAGCAAGCTGAATAAATAATTCGACTTGCTCAATTTTTTTATTTCTAAAGATACTCGCTATCTTTTATCAAAATTCCCTTCGTAAAAGTTTATATAAGCCTTATTTACGAGCTTATTTCCACCGGGAGTAGGATAATCCCCTGAGAAATACCAATCACCGGGGTGGTTTGGTATTGCACTATGCAAACCGGCAAGTGTTTGATAAACGATTTCTATCTCAGCATCACAATCGTCCGGCGTCAACATTTGTGCAATTTTTGCAGAAATTTCTTCATCATCAAATCCTTCATAAATCCTTTTAACACAGTTTACTTGTTTGCTCGGGTGCAATTTGGTTTGCTCCTTACATTCTTCATAGACGCTTTCCAAAAGTGAAAAATCGCCCTTTTCTTTTATAAGATTAATCACTGCTCTAAATGCTATAAATTCATTCAGACGTGACATATCTATTCCGTAATAATCCGGATAGCGAACTTGTGGAGCAGAAGATACTATCACAATCTTCTTTGGATGAAGTCTGCCTAACATTCTCAAAATAGACTGTTTAAGTGTTGTGCCTCGAACAATAGAATCATCAATAATAACGAGAGTGGAAACGTCTTTCTTTACGCAACCATATGTGACATCATAAACGTGAGCAGCCAAATCATTTCTTGTAGTACCTTCAGCAATAAAAGTACGCAATTTTATATCTTTAATTGCTACTTTTTCCACATTTATTTTTTTGTTCATCACTTCCAAAACGGCTTCAGAAGAAAATTTTCCGTTTTGGCATAGTTCTGAAATCTTTTCAGCCTTTTTTCTATTGAGAATTTGTTCAAAACCTTCCACCATTCCGATAAATGCTACTTCAGCTGTATTAGGAATAAACGACAATACAGCAGAATCTAAATCGTTATTGATGGATTTCATCAGCCGCGGAACAAGATTTCTACCAAGCATTTTACGTTCCTGATATATATCCGAGTCGCTACCGCGAGAAAAATATATTCTCTCGAACGAACATTTTGAGTTTCCTTTTGGTGTTAAAATCTCATTTATTGATACCTTTCCGGATTTTGAAACCACTAAGGCATTTCCGGGTTCAAGCTCGATAACATCACTTTGCTTTACATTCAATACTGTCTGAATTACAGGTCTTTCGGAGGCAAGGACTACGATTTCATCATCTGCATAGTAAAAAGCCGGTCTGATGCCGTTTTTGTCACGAACTGCAAACATATCACCGGAACCTGTAGCACCGCAGATTACGAATCCTCCATCCCACATCGGTGATACTTCAGATAGTATTTTGGTAATATTCAGGTTATCTTCTATTTCTTTATGAATCCTATCTTCAGATATTTTTGATTTCAATATCTGATACAAACGTTGGTTTTCTTTGTCAAGGCTGAATCCTAATTGTTCAAGAAGCATATAAGTGTCACTATAAAAGCGAGGATGCTGACCTTGTTTTACTATATAGTTGAAAACTTCATCAACATTTGTGAGATTGAAATTGCCACATAAAAACAGATTCTGAGATTTCCAGTTACTTCTACGTAAAAAAGGGTGCACATAAGACATACCCGATTTTCCGGTCGTGCTATATCTTAAGTGACCCATATAGATTTCGCCTATAAATGGAGATAACGCTTCAATCTGCTCTTTGCTCAAATTGTCAAGCGAACCTATTTGGCTGTAAATGGAATCAAAAATTTCTGAAATAGCATTTGTACCCAAAGCTCTTTCACGAAACATATATTCATTACCCGGTTGAGTATTCAACTTGACAACACCTACACCTGCTCCTTCCTGTCCTCTATTGTGTTGCTTTTCCATCAGAAGGTAAAGAAGGTTCAGTGCGTATTGAGGGGTACCATATTTTTGGCAATAATAGTCTATTGGTTTTAGCAATCGTATCATTGCCACGCCACACTCATGCTTTAGTATCTCCATAAATAGTATCGGCCTTTTTTATCGAATGAAAAGTAATTCTCTGTATTTTGGCAATGGCCACATTTCGTTATCCACCATAAGTTCAAGTTTGTCTATATGATAACGAATACGTTCCATTCCCGGTACTACATTGTCATGGTATGCGATAGCTTTTTCTCTCTCGCATTTAAGAGCATTAGCATTTCTGCGTGCATCTACCATTTTTTCCACTTCCTCCTTGATAGCAGACATGTGTTCTGAAATCTTTTCAATAGTCTGTAAATCTTGTGCTGCTATTTTTTCTGATTTTACATCATCAAAGAGGCTCTTAATCTTAACAAGGTTATCAACGAGAATAGACTGGTAACGTGTAGCAACCGGAATTATATGATTTATTGCAAGGTCGCCCAAGACACGTGCTTCAATCTGAATTTTCTTTGTGTACATTTCCCACTTAACTTCGTTGCGTGCTTCAAGTTCAACCTTGTTGAAAACACCCATTCTTTCAAACATTGATATTGATTCTTTTGAAAGATAAGAATCAAAGATTTTTGGAACAGATGTTTCGCAATCAAGTCCGCGTTTTTCTGCTTCTTGTTTCCACTCGTCACTGTAACCGTTACCATCAAAGTGGATTGCCTTGGATTCTATTACGAGTGCTTTTACTTCCTCAAGAATTGCCTGACGGAGAGATTCTCCTTTCTCCAATCTGCTGTCAACTTTTTTAGAGAACTCAAACAATTGGTCTGCAACAGCAGCATTAAGAACAAGCATTGCAGAAGCACAGTTTGCACTTGAACCCACTGCACGGAATTCAAATCTGTTACCCGTAAATGCAAATGGAGAAGTACGGTTACGGTCTGTGTTGTCTATCATGATTTCAGGAATCTGATAGATACCTACATTCTTTCCCATTTTGCCGGAAAGGCTTTCCAATTCTTCTGTATTGCTATTCTCAAGTCCTTCAAGAATCTTAGCAAGTTGTTTTCCGGTAAAGATTGAAATAATTGCAGGTGGTGCTTCGTTTGCACCAAGACGGTGTGCATTTGTAGCAGAAGATATAGAAGCCTTAAGAAGACCATTGTATTTATTTACGGCAGCCATAACGTTTACTACAAATGTAATAAACTGAAGATTCTCGTCAAAGGTCTTGCCGGGTGCGAATAGGAGTGCACCTGTATCAGTACCCAAACTCCAGTTATTATGTTTACCGGAACCATTTATGCCGGCAAACGGCTTTTCATGAAGAAGAACTCTAAAATTATGTCTGCGAGCAACCTCTGCCATAACAGACATAAGAAGCAAGTTATGGTCATTCGCAAGGTTTGTCTCCTCAAATATTGGAGCAAGCTCAAACTGGTTTGGTGCAACCTCATTGTGACGAGTTTTTGCCGGAATACCGAGTTTGTGACATTCAATTTCCAAATCAAGCATAAATGCTTCTACTCGTGAGGGAATTGAACCGAAATAGTGGTCCTCAAGCTGCTGATTCTTGGCACTTTCATGACCCATAAGGGTTCTACCTGTCATTACCAAGTCAGGACGAGCGGAATAAAGAGATTCGTCAACAAGGAAATATTCCTGTTCCCAACCAAGATATGAAATCACGTGTTCTACTTTCGGGTCAAAATATCTTGCAACAGCAGTGCCGGCCTTGTCAACAGCATTTAATGCTCTCAAAAGAGGCGTTTTGTAGTCAAGAGATTCACCTGTGTATGATATGAAAATTGTAGGAATACAAAGTGTTTTATCCAAAATAAATGCCGGTGATGAAATATCCCACGCAGAGTAACCTCTGGCTTCAAATGTATTTCGGATACCACCATTAGGAAAACTTGAAGCATCAGGCTCTTGTTGAACCAATAGTTTTCCCGAAAATTTTTCTACGACACCACCTTTGCCGTCATGCTCAATAAATGAATCATGTTTTTCTGCAGTACCGTCTGTCAACGGGTGAAACCAGTGGGTGTAATGTCTTGCACCTTTGTCAATAGCCCAACGACGCATACCTTCTGCTACACTATCCGCCAATTCGCGTGAAAGAGGTTCACGATGGTCTATAGCATGTACCAAACCGTCAAAGGTTGCTTTTGGTAAATACTGATACATGGCTTTTCTATTAAATACGTACTCGCCATAATACTCGTCTGGACGCTTTTCAGGAATGTCCACTTTGACTGCTTTTCTGTCAAATGCTTCCTCAACAACCTTAAACCTTAATTTTGACATAATTATACCTTTTTATATAGTTAATAAAATAGTTTCTAAAAATAAAAACGTACTACGTTTGAGTGGTATCAGAATGTAGTACGCAGGCTTTTATTGCACAATATATCAGGGCACACTTATATGTGTCTTTTATCATTGTTTTATGCAAGGAGTGATATATCATAGCTTAATCACTTTATTTCATTTTGCAAAATTACAACATTTTTATTATTTCAAATACATTTTTATAAAAAAATATTATATTTGCTTATAAAAATCATATCAAATTTGCATTATGAAGAATCGTTTGATAGTGGCAAACTCCGAATAATCAAAGCGGCTTCACTTGGAGGATATTTTTCATGTGAACAAGTGGCAACGATTCTCAAAAAAATGAATTTTTCAAGCGAAAAGAAAAAAGTGATTGAAATAATGTCAAATTCTATTGTAGGATTTCGTGGCATAGAACTTGTTCTTGAACAATTCAGCTTTGAATCTGATAAGAAAGAAGTGCTTGAGATTCTTGGCATACCTTATTACCGATTCTAAGAGCCTGTTTCATAATAAACGCTTTTGCAAATTCTTGCAAATAGAAATATACTTTGCATAATATTTTACATTTTGCTTTAATTTTACTACATTTGCAGCCAAAATTTTACAAAGTAGATAATTATGGAGCAACATAATCATGCCATTCTGCGAATGCACTGTCCGGACCAGAGTGGCATAATCACAGTAATTACAGGGTTCATCAACGAAAACGGAGGTAATATTCTCTATCTGGACCAATATGTGGATAGAGTGAACGGTGTGTTTTATATGCGTGTGGAGTGGGACTTGTCTAAGTTCGTTATTCCAAAAGATAAAATAAGTGATTACTTTGGCACTCTTTACGGCAAACGCTACAATATGACGTTTCGCATAAGTTTTACGGAACATGTGCAGCGTATGGCTATCTTCGTGTCCAAAATGTCGCATTGCATTTACGACCTTTTGGCAAGATATACGGCAGGTGAATGGGACGTGGAAATTCCTCTAATCATCAGCAATCACCCGGACTTGAAGATTATCGGTGAGCAGTTCAACATTCCGTTTGAGGTTATCCCCATCAACAAAGAAAACAAGGCGGAACAGGAGAAAAAGGAAATTGCACTTTTAGAAAAATATGGTATAGATTTCATTGTCCTCGCAAGATATATGCAGGTGCTTTCCACGGATTTCATCAATCGATACCCAAACCGCATCATAAACATTCACCACTCGTTTCTTCCTGCTTTCGTTGGTGCAAAACCGTATCATCAAGCCTACGAAAGAGGCGTGAAACTCATCGGTGCCACGAGCCACTACGTCACAGCCGAACTTGATGCCGGTCCGATTATCGAGCAAGATATTACACGTGTTTCGCACAAAGATACTATTGCGGATTTAACTCACAAGGGACGCGACTTGGAAAAAATTGTCCTTTCTCGTGCAGTGGAAAAGCATATCCAAAGAAAAATACTAACTTTTGAGAACAAGACTATAGTTTTCAATTAAGTGTAATATCCGCTTAGGGTTATAAATAAAATTGCATCTAACTCGGTTTTAGTCGAATTAGATGCAACTTTATTTTTTATATAATGAGATTCAAAAACTATTTCACTGCGAGCTTTGTAACTTGGTTGCCAACTTTGACTATGTAGAAGCCGGGGGTTACGGCGATTATTGCGTTTGAAGCTTCTAATGAAGTTATGAGTTGACCACTTGCAGAGTAAACGATTATTGATGTTTGTGTATCGGCAGTCACATTGATATTGCCGTTTGCAGCGAATATGCGTATGCTGTCTGCATCTACATCCTCAATGCCCGTAGGAATATCTGTTTCTGCCAATGCCGTGAATTTCAAAGCATCACCATCTTTAGACACAATGCCTGTGAAACAATGCCACCCGCTTTCACCTAAAATTAGGGTAGCAGGGTCGTAATATACATTCATAGTGAGAGGTGCTGAAGCTTTATCTGCGGAACGGAGTACGAAATAGCGTTCCTCGGTGTTTATCTCGTCGGCACTCATATAACCTGTAAAGGAACAATACTCAGCCGGCTGTGGAGCCACGAGCCAAATGTTTCTCACTTCTGCATTATCTGCATAGATATTGAAATGAGCCACGCGGAATTCATTGATGCTCATGCTGCCATCTTTGGTGGAAATTTCGCCTTCCGGGAATGAGATTATCGGATATTCGCTGTTGGAAACTACAGTTGCAATGTTGCCACTTTCAATTTCCTTTCCCACAAAGTCTGAAGTCAAGCCGGAGATAGCTACCCAATCTTCCTGATTGAAGTCAGAATCTTTATCGCTTCCTGATTCAGATTTTTTATCTTCATTGAAAGTGTTCTTAGATGAGCCACTGTTGCCCATAGTAGAGGCATAAAGGTAAGTTCCGTCGAAATAGTGACAATATAGCGGGGTGTTAATTCTATAAGACTCGCCGCCGTTTGCGGTCAATATTTTGTCAAGTCCGTTCTCGGTTGCAACGTATTCGTCTGCAATATCAATCTTCATACTTACTATGATAACACTGTTTTCTGCAGGCTGAAGTGACGGGAGTGAAGAAAGAGTTTCGGTTTCGGCTTCGGATTGTGAAGCGAAGATATAGAGATATTGAGCTTTAGGAGTAGAAAAGTCATATTTCATACTCTTAAGGTCATTGGCATTAACAGGTTCTCCGTCACCAAGGAGAAGTGTGAGGCGAGCATCACCGTAGTTGGCGTATGCATTAATTGTAATGCTACCTGTGCCTTTCACTTTTACGGCAATACCGTTGAAATTAGCGACTGTTTCCGGATTTTCCTGTATATCTCTGTTGAATTGGCGAATATCATCAACAGATGACTTTTTGTTGAGCACTAATCCGCCGGATTGGTTATATCCGCTTTTAATGTCAGTGATACTATAGTAGATGTTGTCTATCACCACATTGTTAAGAGTTTCATGTTCGCCAAGGGTTGTGAAATCCACATCTTTTGTTCCTTGCGGAATGTTCTGAATATCAATAATGTGACTTGGTTCCGGTTCCGGAGCTACGTATGTATAGTCAAAAGTAATCGGTTCGCTACAAGAAGCATCATCGCTGACATAAGCCACCACTTTGCAAGTAGAATCAATTGTAATTGGAGTGGAGTAAGTGTTGATGGCATGAACAGCAGAGGAAACATCGCCTTCTCGAACAATGTAATAATAAATAGTGCCAACATCGTTAAGGTTAGTGAGTGTCAACGCAAAAGGATAGTTAAACACGCCGGAGTTGCGAGATGGTTGAGGAGCAGTTAAAAGACGCTCACCGAATCCTTGCTTGATTCTATCTGTGAAATTTGACCACGGTGCAAATGATTTATATGCATCGAGGCTTCCAAACGGCACATAAAGATTACCTTTTACATAAATCTCATTGTCGAAGACTGTTTCGAGACAAACATCGCCATAGAGAGGTACGGAGCCCTTGTTGATTATTGTATTGATATTTGTGCAGCCGGAAAATGCCTTATTGCCAATGGAGGTCAACTTTTCGGGGAGAGTAACGCCTGTGAGACCTGTGAAACCTTGGAATGTGCCTTCTGCGATAGACACTACATCTCTTGAATTGTATTGTCCGGGAATCTCGAGCATTCCTATGAAATCCTCATCAAGAGCGTATTGCGATTTGCGGATAGAGTATCCGTCGGTCACTTCATCATAGGCGAACAAAGACGGGTGCTTGAAATTGTCGAACTGACCCCAATATGCGTCGGTGGTAAAAGTGCTATATTTCTCGTCTGGAACTTCAATCTCGGTGTTAGCATAATGCCATTCATCAAAAGCATCTTCTTTTTCCATAGTCGGCAGAGCATCTGACAAAGGTTGCAAACTGATTGATGTCAATGCACTACAGCCGGTGAACGCCTTTGTGCCAATTGAGGTGACATTCGCTAAGTTTAGACTCTGCAAGGCGGCACAACCTCTGAAAGCGGTTTCGTTAATCTTGAAGGCTTGCTCCGGGATAGGCACTTCTTCAAGGCTCTCACAACCGTCGAAGCAACTGTAACCGATTTTGTTCAACTCAGGGGGACAAGTGGAAATAACTTTTTGGAGGCTTTTACAACCCACGAAAACACTGTCCATTTCATTATTCACGTCGCCCGTTCCCTTGAGACGATAAACCTCAACAGTCTTCAACTTCTCGCACCATCTGAAAGCATCTGGTGTAATTGCAATAAAGTCGTCTCCGGAGCCGTTAATAGTGACGGTTTCAAGAGCCTTGCAGCCTTGGAATGTATATAGACTTGTATTGCTAAATTGAAAATTACCATTGGCTGTTACGCTTTTTAGATTTTCGCAAGCCGCAAATGTGTAATAGCCCTCCACGAATATCTTTTTAGATGTAATTGTGGTGAGGTTAAGATTTTCGATACCGGAACGATAGAATGCCAATTGATCGATTCTACTTGTATTTGCAGGAAACTCTATTGACTTGAGGCTTGAGCACCAACTGAAAGTAGCCATGGGGATGATAAAACTGCCGGGAGAGTTCATAGGCAGTTTTACCGTGTGGAGACTTTTGCAACCATCGAAAACATTATTGTAAAAGCCGTAAGAATAACCATCATAGAAATTTATATTGTCATCAAACTCAACAGTCTGGAGACCTGTGCACAATCTGAAGGCATTCTCTCGCAGCACTTTTAGGCTTTTTGGCAACTTAATTGACGTGAGGCTTTTGCAACCTTCAAAGCAGGAAATGCCAATATATTTCAAACCGTCGTTCAGGGTCACGTCACTAAGCATCTCACAGCCATGGAATGCATAATCAGCGATTTTTTCAACAGTTGCGGGCATATTAGCAATAAATTGAATTCCGGTACAACCTTGAAAAGAACCGATATATTTCACTTGGCTTCCTTCAAAGAATTGAATACCAAGGAGTCGCTCTTGGTAAGAAAACCCATCCACTCCTACAATAGGAATACCATCTGATTCGCGCACTGCCGGCACATCGAGCACGCCTTGCTCGTAAGACACATATGGTTTAGGGCGCATTATGTAACCGCTTCCGTCTTCAGCTGGATCGAAAAGATACGGCTCATCATCTTGGGCATGGGCGGGTAATGCCGAGGTGATAATCATCAATGCAAACAGCCATGAAGAATGTCTAAGTAAAAACTGTAATTTTGCTAACATAATCTTATGATATTTTTTATGTTTATGAGTATTGAGATAGAATGCTAATGCCACTAATTTTTTGCAAATTTACATATAAACTTTGGATTTTTCGCCATTAAGAAAATTTTTTTACGGGAGAGCGTGACTATTACATATTTTTCCATAAACGCTAATAATTCCCCCCATTATAAACAAATGGGAGCGTATCAAATTTGACACTCTCCCATTTTTTAACATTCACACTAAATTTTTATTTCACTGCAATTTTTCCTGTTACAACTCCACCGGTAGCATTGGTTGCTTTTACGAGATAAACACCGGGGAGAAGCAAGGCTGTAGAAACAGACTGAGCCTCTTTAGACGTAACAAGTGAGCCTAAAGTGTTGTAAATACAAATTTCAACAGCTTCATCGCCAACCACTCTGACTTCACCGTCACAATAAACTATGCGAGCAGAAGAAGAAATAGATATTTCGTCTAATCCTGTGGCTTTAGAAATACCGGTGTAACGTGCTATACCCTGTCCCTGTACACATACCCAAACATTAAGAGTATTGTCTTCCGTGACGGTGCTCGCAATATTGGTAATTCGCTGCGTGTTTCCTGATGTTCCCATTCCTTCTTCCGGATAAAATACGTTTTTGGATATGATGTTTGAGAAACCGTTTGTGATATCATACATCATAAATCCACCATTCTTATTCGATTCCAAATACGATGTTGCAAACAGGTATTTTTTATTTCCGTAATTTATTTGATTTATAGCTGTTCCATAAGCATTATTGTCAAACAAAGATGCATCAAGAGAAAATTGTGCAGTGCCTTGTGCATTGAAAAGCGTTGGATATTTTTGATAACCGTCCAACCAGAAACTGCCATCTTCATTCATAATAATACCTGCAGAACCTCTACCGTCGCCACCTGCAAAATCACTATCATCGCTGTTTTTAAGTGAAATTACGGTTGGTGTAGAACTTGCAGTGCCATCTTTAATAGTATATACAAGTACTTGGCTTGTACCCTGATTTGTAACAAGAATTTTCCCATCAGACCAAGTGCCGTAAGCATTTATTTGTGCACCCATAACAACTCCTCCATGTGTTGAGTCGGATATAATAACCCTCGGTGCAGCATCTGTAGAATCCCAGCAATATACGGTGAACGTATGACTCACATCGGCTGCATTTGATGCTATTAGTTTGCCGTCAAAAGCAAGCAAACTTGAAACGAGATAAATACCACCGCTGACACCGCTAACATTTGCAGTTCCTGATTTTATCCCTGAAAAAGCATCAAGAATAACAATTTCAGGTGTTGAGTAATTTGCCGTTTGAAGCACATAGAGTTTATCATTCAGGTATGCCAATGAGCGTACAGGCTTTGCAGAGAAGTCCATCCAATCTGCGAATGAACTGTTTTCCGAATATTTCCACTCAAGTTTCATTGCATCAATGTTGTAGTCAATCTCTGTGTTTTCTTCTGCAGTACCGGAAATGGAAATAGTGCGAGTATTGATGTCTTTAGATTCAATATTCAGCGTAGCGGTATGATTGCCGGCTTCCGTAGGGTGATAAGTAATGGTAACTGTGGTTTCGCCTGCTTTACGGTCTATCACAGTCTTGTCAATACTGAAGAAAGCCGCATTATCACCTGTGAGAGACAGATTCATATTTGTGTACAGGTCACCGCCGTTTATTTTCACTTGAGATGTAACGGTTTTATTTTCAACTGTTTTCATAGAAACGCTTGAAGTTGAAGTGTTTATCCATGGCATTTGTTCACCGGCATAAAACAAATTCCATACCTGTGAAGTATATGTGTTATACCCTGTAGTATAACTTAAAATCTGATTTCCTTCAATAGCAAGATTGTAGAAAAGGATGTCGTGGATTGGCTTCACTGGATTGCTTGTCCAAGCGGCATAGTTCATATTGTTAGCGATAGAAGAATCAGCCTTGTATGGACTGAAAATATTTTTGAATGTAATATTAGAGATAGCACCTGAACCGGACATATCTCCCTTTATTGAACCGAAATAAAAGTCGTCTATGAAGCACATACCTATAAGTCGTTCCGTGCGATAAACGTAGATATCTTCAAAGTGAATATCGCTGAAATAAGTGCTGTTCAGTGAGCAGATATTCATGGCACCACGTTCGCTTAGCTTATTGTGATTCCATCCGTCATCGTAGTTAAAAAGCACATAGCAATCATCAAATCTGATATCGGAATAGTAGCAGTTTGTTTCCGCTCCAAGTCCGAGACCGTTATTACAATCGTTCCACGTTTGGATATATCTGAACCGCAGATTCTTATTAGGCATAGTTTGTGCAGGGTTTCCGGATTGAGCACCTTTCACGGCAATAGCATCATCACCGGAGTGGATAAACATATTTTCAAACGTACTGTTTGATGTATTACCAATATCCAAACCGTCTGATGACGGACAACGTGTAGCTACAATATTTACGTTTTTGAAGTGAGTGTTCGTACAGTTGCTCACGCAGACCGACCAACAATTACCACGGTGAGGGTGAATAGTGACACCTTCCACATCAACTCTACCGCCGGACCAGTCAACACCGAGCAAAATTTTCTTGGCATTCGTAGCTATAAGTCCGCGACCGTAAATCTTTGCTCCATTTCCGCCAACAACACCTACAATACCATTTATCACTGCACCTGAGGCTATATAAATTTTTGAATCTTCCTTAATCTGCAAAAAACCGTCTGTGTATGAATTGTAAAGATTGTGATACCCTTTTGCAAAATAGTGAGTTTTTGTAGCAGAGTCATACACATAGCCGGAGCTTGCGAGTTTTGGGTCGCTATGGTCTATGCTACTTGCAAAAAGATGAAGAAAACCACCGTAATAGTCATCATCATAAACAATAGTCATTTTTTGATCTGCTTGGCGAGTCTTGAAGCTAACACAGTTGCCATAACGTTTCACATCGTAAATCTTAACATCGTGAGGAAGAATACGAAAAGACGTAAAATCTTGGTCACGAGCCACCTCAATATTCACTTCTTTGCCATCTTCAAACTCCAGCATAGAGAAATTCACTTCTCTATTCCAGAAATTTATGTCGGAATACGTAGGTGCATAATGTCCGTTTACAGCTACATTGAATTTTCTTGTGGCATCTGCCAGATAAGAATAGCCGGAAGGAATAGCGTGTGTAAGAACTGTGCCGTCTGAATAGTTCTCACCATTGACGTAAGCGGTAGAATAAGACCAAGTAGGATTTTTACTTACGGTAGCCATAGAGGCGTTAATGCGTTTAGACGGCATTTTTCCTTTAGCTTTCACCACTGCATACACTATTCCGCTAACATCTCCCACCCAGCGTCCTGTCCATACATTTCCGTTTTTGAAGAAATGAATACTCTGAGCACCTTCGTATGACGTATGAACAAAAATATCTTCTGTAGGCTCCACGCAAGTAACTTTGAGTTCTTTAGTGTTTGCTTGTGAAAATTCAGGTGTCGCTGTTTGATTGGTAATATTGCCATTTATCACTTCAGCGGCAATAGTGGAAGAGCTACTGTAACTACCTGTGAAAACACAGTTCAGCACACTTGCATTCTGCGTTCCACCCAAGATTCCACTCACACTCTTACCGTTGAGATACATTTCGCAGTAACAGTTTTGGATAGTGGTTCCCGTTGCTGTCATTTCGCCGGCAATACCACCGAGTTTTGAGCCTTCAATATTTATGGAACCATAGCTTGCACAATCGTATATGTCGGCAGATACACCCGTAGGTTTTTTTGTATTTGAATAACCTACAATACCACCCACACAGTCACTTGTAGCATAGATATTTCCCAAGAAAGTACAGCCTGATATATAGCTCGGACCCACTTCCTGATGCCCGACAATACCACCGGTGTGGTCTTTTCCCCAAATAAGAGTATTAGTAACGGAGCAGTCTATAATTTCACCTGAAGAAACACCGGCTATACCACCAACGCAACCGTTTGCGGATAGAGATGAATTTGTCACATGGCAGTTGCGTATTGTTCCGCCGTGTTCCTGCCAGTTACCATTTGTGGAAACAAGAACGCCACACCAGTCACCCCCTGTGATAACAGCTTGATCTATAGTAAGGTTTTTTACCTCTCCCGGTGCGAGAATACGATTAAACAGTCCCACACCATTATAGCCCGACGTAATCCATACACCAACAATATGGTGTCCGTCACCGTCAAATACTCCCTTAAAGTTTCCTAATGGATTCCACTTCATTCCATGCACCACAATATCATTAGTCATGCGGAAATGTACACCCTCCTGATTCTCAAAATCTCCTACGTGAATCAAATCCTCTTTTGTTTGCACCTTGTATGGATTTTCGGCAGTACCCGCTCCTCGATAGACCCATGCCCATGACGTAAAGGCAATGAATAACATTGATGATAATAGAAAAATCTTTCTCATGGTTATTACAATTAATCAGTAAAAAGCGTTATATTTTACAAAAGTATATATTTTCTTCATTATATAATAAAAGATATTATGTGAGTCTGGTTTCAATAGCAGCTATATAATGCACATTCAGTTTATCAAAAAGTTCATTCAGAGCAAGTGCCACAGACAATACCGAAACTTTTGAAAGCACCCACAAACCATTATTTGCTTGTCTATAGCAATTGGAATCACCGGAATTTCTCACAAAGGCATATTGATAACGTCCGTTTTTAACTCCGCTTTCAGACATTTTCTCAGCTCCAATCAAACGACATAATGCACATAGCGTGTCAAAAATACTTGACTCATTTATTATCTCATTATTGTTTATATTGCGAATCACCAAACGAAACGCCATATAATTTGACCTGTCTTTGTTTCTTCGAGATATGATATTCTTGTTTTCTACAGCACGCAGTTCTGAACATAATTCATCTTTTGTTTTCATGACAGATTGATTTTTTATATTTGTAAAAACCTATATGCAGCCAAATATTTTGAATAGAGATTTGCCATATCTGACGAAAAAGAATCCAGCCTAAAAATATCAAGATTATCTTCCAAATCATGCATTTTGACTACACGACCAAGCGGATTGTTCTTAGCCCTGGCAACAAAATCCTCATAACTTTCCCCTTCACGCTTCGTTACTGCCAAAATGCCATCTACTATCTCTTGTGGAAATCCTTCTGCCAAAAGTTCATCTGCCGTAACATTGCAATCCTCAATTACATCATGCAAAAGTGCAACCATTTTTTGCTCATCAGTAACACATCGCATAGCCACTCGCATCGGGTGCTGAAAATACGCACACCCCATTTTATCTCGTTGCCCTGAATGTTTTGTGACGCAAATCAGTGCTGCTTTGTCAAGAAGATTTGCAGAAATTTCTTTGTTCATAGTTTATAGAATAATATTTTTTGACTATTGCAAATATAATACTTCTCTAATTATTAATGCATAAACTCAATTAAATAATCTTTATAATTCTTAACTTTGAAAGATGAAAAAGGTTTATAAAACTGAAGTACCCGGGAGATTTTATTCTCATGCATCTGATTCACCGTAGCATTTGCAGTTTTTTTGTCCTTTTGTTATCAAACTTAATAGTTATTTAATTGAAATTATTACATTTACCTATTCTTCTATAAAACACACCACACAATATCGCCGTTTTCAAGGACGAATTTCTTCCAAGTCACATTGTCTGAAACTTTGGCTATTTCTGCATCGGTAATGCGATGTGTGGTTTCATTTATTGTGATATCAGACTGAGTGATAAGAATATAGTCTCCTGTAGAGAGGCTACGAAATGATACTGTAGAGGAGGTTTGCTCCACTATTGTGCCCGGAGTGGAATATCTCAGCGTAAGTTTTTCTGATATGAAACGTACAGAAGCATCGGAGAGAATTTCCGTGTAGTCTTCTTCCGGTTCTGGTGATGGCGGTTCTTCCTCTGCAGTGACATGGACATTGCAGGACAGAGAATAACCGTCAGCAGTGACGGAAATAAGGGTATCTCCTTTTTTAACACCCGAAATAGAAATCTTGTTGCTTGAAACATCTATTATTGCAATAGCTTCATCACGAACTTTGGCTGAAACATTTTCCGCATCATTTACCGTAATAACAGCCGTTTCCCCTACCCTCACAGTCAGTTCCACAGCGGAAAGCGTTGGACGCACCCTCACTTCCGGATTTGAGGAGGAACAAGCCGTAAGTAGAAGCAGTAATATGCAGTAAACGACATTTTTCATGGCAAAATTGCAATAATTAACATACCTTTCAGTACAGAATTAAAATATTTGATTTCATGCCTGCCGATTCCCAACTCAGACGGCTTATAACATGACTTTGCTGCTTCTTTGCCGTTGATAGTCCACGTCACATCTTCGCTGATATATGGAGAATAGAGGTCAATTGATTCATCAGAAAGCGAATAAAAAGCACGGAGGGGAACTTTTTGCTTCACATCTTCTTCCGGAACGTATGGTTCATTCCGTTTTTCTCCCCAAACATGTTCCGCAAGCATAGCATCGTCAATAAACGGATTTCTATTTCCTTGAACAGTCTCAACAGCATCATTTCTGCTCCTTTCGTATTCATCTACAGGGTCGGAAAGATTCCATGCCAGCAAAATTCTCTCTGCCCAAGGTTGCAAAATCGGGTAAGAACCCTTCAAACAGAAATTTTTGCCCAAACCATGAAATTTATCCGTTTCATAAACTGCCAAAAGATAAAAAACGGTGCGTGCAAAGTCTCCTTCAAATCCTTTAGGCGGAGAATATACATTTATGAAATCGTCTGCAAAACTCATTTGCCCTACACTCCAGTAATCATTTTGATAATCAGCCACATCTACATTTCCGAGGGGATAATCTTTTTTAAGTGCTTGAACCCCAACGGGTGCAGGCAGAAGATTATGCAAATCCCTTTCAATATTTTGTGCATAGCCATCACTCCACCATGAGCGATTCAAGACATTCATTGTAGAAAGTCCCATTGGGGATACATCACGGTCATCAAAAGTATAAGTATCCGAAGAGAACCTGTTCAGCACCATGTTTCCTACATAACAATCCGTGGTTCGGAACACTTTCCACAAATCTACTTGCTCCACGTATGCTTTCGGCTTGCAATTTTTCCTCACGGAAAGAAAAATTTGTTCGCCTGTAAGTCCCTGCCAAGGATTCCCTGCGGAAACGGCAACAAAGGGCAAGACAATAAACACCATATGAGCAATCCTCAGCCATTTGAGAGTATTTACAAAAATACCATAAGATAGCAGATTATGATGTTTATTGTCCATTTACATTTTTGATTAAAAATTCATAATTATATGATTAACCGCAGTAAAAATACTCATTTACAAGTTTCTGCATAAGATTTTCATCTTCACGAGCCAAGCGAGCAAGGTCGCTGTCATTGAAATCACGAAGATTTTTAATCACACCATCTATCATATATGCGGAGAAAATGCCGTCTTTCTCATAAATATCTCTCTGCTTTTCCAGGCAGTCTGCCGATTCACAACAGCATGTTGGAAGTTGTGCCAGAGAAGCGAGTTTAGCCTCATTTGCTTTATCATGAATATTCACATCAACATACGTTTTTTCTGCAATTTCAAGTGCATTCTCCATACTGAAACCATGGCGAGCAGCCACAGCAAGAGAAGCAAGGAGGGTATAAATGTCCGCAGAACCATCTGCAGAGCGGATTTCTACTGTTTGCTTCTGCGAAGCGTCCATATTTGAGGCTTTAGTCTTAGGATTGGCAAAAACGCACATATCCGTGCTTGCTGTCCAACCAAGCGGCACACGCACAAGTACGGAGCGGTTACGGTCGCCCCAACAAATATTTGTGGGTGCTTCCTGGTGCGGAACAAGTCGGAAATAAGATGTAGGATTAGTATTTCCAAATGCAGTGATAGACGGAGCAAGTTCCATAAGTCCGGCAATCATGCGGCGAGCATAATTGCTGAGTACCTTATTCTCGTCAAGCATTACGTTTTTGCCGTTTTTCATCAGTTTCATGTGGATATGCAGTCCGGAACCGGCTTTTCCCGTAGTGATTTTTGGTGCAAAAGTAACATCATATCCAAGCTTATTACCGAGGTTGCGAATCACCCATTTTGCAATCATGAGTTGGTCTGCGGCTTCCTGTGCCGGAACAGGCAAAAACTCTATTTCGTTTTGTTCATAAATAAGTTCACCAAGTTTGAAGTTACCTACCTCCGAGTGTCCGTACTTTATTTGTCCGCCTGTTTGAGCAATGTAATGCATACAAAGTGTGCGGAAATCATTAAATTTTGCAAACGGAGCGGATTCATGGTAACCACGTTGGTCTGAAGCAGGGAAACGACCTTCATCATTGTTAATCACATAGTATTCCAACTCTCCCATAGCGTAAAAATCCAGCCCTGTTTCAGTCGTAAAAGCACTGCAAGCCTTTTTGAGTGTAGCTTCAGGAGAAGAAGCAAGTGGCGTTCCGTCTTTGTCAAAGAATGAGCAAAGCATTGAAAGTGTCGGTATTTCCGCAAAAGGGTCCACAAAAGCAGTGCGGAACTTTGGAATCACATAGAGGTCTGAGCTGCCGGCCTGAATGAAGGAAAAAAGACTGGAGCCGTCAACACGTTCACCTGTAGTGAGAATGGTGTCCAGATATTCAAAATCGTTTATTACAAAATTGAGAGTTTTAAGTCTGCCGTCACCTGCCGGGTACATAAAGTTTACCATCTCAATATCATTGTCTTCTATAAACTTAATGATATCGTCTTTTGTGAAATCAGCGGGTTTTTTCTTCAAGTAAGAAACTACTTCGTTTTTGTTCAGTCTAATAGTGTTGTCCATGGTAATAATACTAAATAGATTTGTTGTAAATTTATTTGTTTTTTATTTTTGATTGTCATTTGAAAATACTGAGTCTGCCTGTGCTTTTTCAGCTGCCTTGCGTTCCTTTTCAATTTTGCGTTTTTGTTTGAGCCTATGTAAGAAAGACAGCATGTGGTCAAAATCTCGACGATAAACAATGCCTATTCCTTGTGTGGTCGTTGCGGTTTTAACATAGAAATTTTGGTCATTGTATCTGTTATAAGCCTTTAGTCTGAGTGAACCGGACTTGTTCAACAAATATTCAAGGTCAAAATCACCTACAAACTGGTTTGAGTTAAGGCTGTTATCTCGGTAACCGAAGTTTCCGTTAAAGAGCAGACGATTGTTAAGCAATGAGCTGGAAAGAGCGAGGTCCACCTCCACATCGGAGAAATCACCCTTATCCGAGCGGAAATTAGGTGCTATAGTCCAGTTATCGCTAAGTTCCCCGAGCATACTGCTGAGTTGTGAGGATATGGTGGAAGATGCCACAGATACGAGTTCGTTTCCCTTTGTAGTGGAACCCATATAGTCCGGAGTGTAGAATCTATTCAGAGCAAGAAGATAAATAATCTGACGATTCATCATATCTTCCGTACTAACGATAGATTTCACTTTACGATACGTATCGGAAGTCAGTGTAGGAAATTCAAGGTCAAACTCCACTCCGGGGCTTCTGATATCGCCTGTAACAAACATCAAAGCATGAACAGGAACATTTGTTCTGTTTAAGTCCTTATCTTGCAGGAAAGACTCGTCAAGGTCACTCAAGTTTGCATTTAGTGAATAAAATGCTTTCAAGTTCAACTGAGCCGCATATGGGTCTCCGTTAAATGAAATTTCACTCCCCTCTTTTATTGTAAAGTCCTTGAGTATAATATCTTGCAGCGTGAAATTATAACTACCTTTGTCAAGCACATATTTGCCGTACATTCTCAAGTCTTCATTTGCAGAGCCATAGTCCATACGAAGATTTCCCGTTCCGTTAGCCTTAATCTTATCTCCGCCAACGGGGTCCATAACAAGGATAAGCTGAGCCTCCGGAGTAACATTTACTTGAATGGTCATATTATACACCGAGCTTGACGCATCTTGTGTCTTATTCATTCTTTCCTTAAGTTTCCTCACAAGTGGCGGAATTTCAAATGCTTTGTTTGTAGTATCAGGTGTGCTAATCTTGTTTCTGTCACGGAACGTAATAAAAGAATATTCGTTTGCCACTTCCTGGTCCGAAAGCACAAAAGTAAATGTGGACTTGGGTGCGGTAGTCATATCCACATATATATCCACCACCCCGGGTACACCACGAATTGTGGCACCACCATTACCGAAAATTCTACCATACCAGTCAGGATTCAAGTTTGAATTGATATCATAACTAAGGAAATTTTTTGCATCTGTAATAAAGAAATCAAACTCCGGTTCTTTGAAAAACTTATGGCGAACCTCACCATTCAACATTGCATGGTTGCCGTAAGCATCAGAAAGCTGAATATTATCCACTTTAATCAATCCCGGCTTGATATGAATGGAGTCTTCTGCAGAGTAATATGTGTTTGTGAAATCTATCTTAAGTTTTAAGTTTTCTGCATAGATATCTCCCTCAAGGTCTATATACTTGAAAGTTCCGAACAAACGAGCATGTCCGGAAGCAATTCCACTTACATCACTTGTAAATGCCTCCATGTATGGCTTTAAGAATGCCACATTTATTTTCTTTGCATAGAAATTTATATCCAAAGAATCATTTAATGGAAAAATTCCTCCTTTTACTATAGAGTGCAAACCGTTTGGCTGGTCTATATCCGCATCAAGAGTAATTTCACGTTTTTCATTGTCCCAATGACTTTTAACTATAGCATCTCCGAACACAACTTTATTGTAGCTGATATTTTTTACAAAAAGGCCGGGGGTTACAAGTGATGGCTCCTGAGTGAAAATGTTATGGGCATAGAAAGTACCCGTAGCATCACCACCAAGCAGTGCCTTGTCTATACCTAAAGATTCAAAAATATAGTCAAGGTTTACATTCAAGATATTCAGAGTAAGTTCATCTTCCGGATTATCTGACGCAACGCCTTGCAAAGTAACAAACTGATTTTCCCTACGAACATCAAAGTCCGCTACTTCAATTCTTTTAGGCATTATGGATACCGTCGCAGGGTTCACAGTCCAGGTTGTGTCGTTAAATGTCATTTTGCTGCTATTGATATCCATTTTAGCAGCAAGCATTTCATCATCAGTTTTATAGAAAAGTGTAGAAATATCCACATTGCCTTCGTAAAGACGTTTACGGTTTATCTTCCAGGACAAATCCGTGTCTATTCTGTCATCTGCCGCTATGCAGTCCAGCACAAGATTCATCGCACCTTCTTTAGTAGGCACATTTGTGGTAACAATAAGCTGTGCGGATTGTCCACCGTCCTTTGTAGAAAAGTTGAGTGATGAATTTTCTATCAGCTTGTCTTTCTGCTGAAGATATGGGGCAGAAACGTCTAAAGAAAGATTACTTGAACCACTGTCTATTGTTCCGCCTATAGTAACAGGATAAATGATATTTACAGGCAAGTGCAAAAAGTCGTTGAGCATTTCATTGTACTTGATAGTAGCGTTAAATGCCACATTAAGACTATCTTCATACTCAATTTCTTTGTGTTTTACGAGAGTAGGAAGCGACATAGACATAATGTTACTCACCACACCGGGAATTTCTTGAATCTTATAGTGTCCTTCGGCGTCAAAATCCAAGAAATCCGAAGTCAAATGAGCCTCTTTCACATCGGATTTCCCATCAAACGAAAACGTAAGATTCTCCATCAATAATGAAGGTAGCTCACGAGATTCAAATTTCAAATCATTTATGATGAGCGTGGCAATAGCATCGTTTATTTCTTCGCCGATAAAACCACAATCCATTTTTCCGGAAAGTTTATAACCTTCATATTCTTTTAGAAGATTACATGCATATGGATTGAAACCGGAGACAGCAGAACTCAAAAATGCTTTAGGTTCTTCTTTGTTCAAATCTGCTAAAAGTGTAGCATCTAAAACAAGGTTCGGGTCTGCTACCTTAACTTCCGCTTGCAAACTGTCGCCAAGCAACTCTGCATTTATGGAAATGTCGGAATACCTATATCCTTTGAAATCAAATGCCGGCACATCTACTTGTATTTGTGCTTGCTTCTCTTGTTTCCTTTGTTTGGGAGAATAAAAGCCTGTTGCATTCAGTGATGTAATTCCCAAATCCTCCTTATTCAATATTTTTCCCAAATTAAAGTTTTCCGTAAAAAGGGTGAAATCCACATCTTTAAGTTTCGGAACAGAATCTGCCGCTAAAAACGATGCATTTCCATCAAAGATTAAATCTCCTACGGCTGAACCTATTTTACCCTTAATCTGAGAATTATCCAAATCACCGGAAATCGTAGTAATTACGGAAATAATCTTTGCTTGATGAAGCACATTTGCCAAATTCTTAGAATAAAAAGGCAAACCTTTCAGTGCCGATGCAGTTTTATATCCATCAGCCTTGAGATTTAATGCTGCATTTTGCACACTAAGAGTTTGAAAATCCTTTATATCTGATGCACTTCCGCTAACGGAGAGTTTGAAATTATTTTGCGAAGAATCTAATGTCAAACGCTTAATATCCACTTTGTTCTCCGTAATTGTAACATCTATATCCGCATTTACGGGAAATGTCATTTCAGAAAGACCGGAATAAAATGCCGAGAAATCAGATGGTGTTAAGTGTGAATCTTCCAAAGTTTTTATATTAAGCACTTTATTCTTGTCTATCGCAATGTCTCCGAATGCGATTGAAGAGTTTGGCAACTGCATCAAGACGTTTGAAAGAAACACATCGCCTTTAGCCACCTTTGCATCTGCATGAATGTCTGCTACATTAAATCCGCTTTTCTCAATAAAAGAAATACGTTTCACACTAACATCTACTGTATCAGACGTTATTTGAGGAATAGTCACGTCTGCTCTTAATTCTGAAATGGATATGTGATTATTGTCAAACCCACTCTCCTTTGCCGGAACGGAAAGGATATCATACGAAATTTCGCTACTGCGGATTACTATTGTTTTTATATCAAGTTTTATATTGCTTTTAGGCTTGTTTTCGTCTTTTGAAGACAAAGCTTTAATGATATGGTCTATGTTCAGAGGTGATTTCGGATTTGCTTTTGAAAGTTTAAGATTTAATTCAACTATTTCCGCATAATCTATTGATATATTATCAGATGAAATAGCATCAAAAGGATTAACTCCGGCACCAAGACGTCTCACTGTCATTATAGTGTCACCCACAGTATCTGTCACAACAACTCCACGGAGCGTAACCCTGTTAAAAGGCGAAACAGCAAGTGAATTTATGGAAACCGGTGTATTCAAAAGTCGAGACAATTCCGTTTCCGCCTTACTGCACATAATGTTTTGTGCAAATGGAAGCGAGAGCAGTACATACACTATCATCGGCACTGCGATAAACAACACCAAAAGCGTAATAATAACAACTCTGAAAATGGAATAAAATCTCTTCATTTACTTGCGGACAACAGCAAAATAAATATCATAGTCTCTCTTAAAAAGCATAACCGATACCAAGACTTATAAGCGTAGTATCATAATGCTTAACAAGACAATACTTAACATCAAGTTTAAGTTTCATATTTTCCGTCACACGATATCCTGCACCTGCACCGAGATTGACGCCTATTTTATTTTTGCGAGTTGAAACATCATTGCTGTTTTTCAGAGGATGATAACTCCAACTGGTATAAGCAAGTCCTGCAATAGGATAGATATCTATCTTTGAGCCGGAAGTTATCTGCAACGGGAAATTAAAGTCAAAATTTATGAGAAAAGCATCTGTCCTTTGGCTTCTAAAAACATAATCAATCCCCACTCCCACACGAAACGCCTTGGTAACATCATATGCCATCCAAGCTCCAAAAGTTCCGCTTTCATTACTTGTATTATATCCTGACGCCACACCTATAAAAGTGCTGCCACCTTGTGCACGAGCGGAGTTTAAGCCGGAACAAACAAAAATTGCTGAAATGGCAATAGTTTTGAGAAAAAGAGATATGTTAAATTTCATTTTATTTTTCTTTTATGCGTTATCTATCACAAAGGTAGTTATTTTTATTGATATGCAAGCAAAATTTCGCTATTTTAGAAACAAAAAGCCAAAGAAATCGCCTATTTTTCCAATAGTTTCAATCGTGATGATACTGTTCGCCGCGAATAATCGTCATGGCACGGTATATTTGCTCTGCAAACACAAGGCGTATCATCTCGTGAGTAAACGTCATTTTTGATACTGAAAGCAAAGCATTAGCACGTGCATAAACCTGCGGAGAAAACCCGAAAGGTCCACCGATAATAAATACCAGCCTGGACGGAAGTGTCACCATTTTGTCTGACAAAAAATTTGCAAAATCACGCGATGTATATTGCTTTCCACGTTCATCAAGAAGCATAACAAAGTCACTTGGCATCAATTCGTTAAGTATCATTTCACCCTCAAGTCCTTTCTGCTTGTCATGCTCGATATTTTTACCGATTTTTGCATCTGCAAGTGCCTTGAAAGAAAACGGCACATAGTGTACTATTCGTGATGAATATTGCTCCACCGCTTTAGCTATATAATCCGTAGATGTTTTGCCAACTGCTAACAGTAATATTTTCATATTCCGAATTTTTCTGCAAAGATATTACATTTTTTTATTATTCTCATAATAGCTTTAAGTTTGGAGTATTCAGATACTCCGAGATAAAAAACAAATTTCCTTTTCTAATTTGCCAAAATCAAAAAAATTTGTACCTTTGTAAAATATTTTGAAACCTTATAAAAAATGTTGGACCAAGATAGAATCTTAAAAATTGATATTGAAAACGAGATGCGAAGTTCATACATTGACTATTCAATGTCTGTTATCGTGTCTCGTGCACTCCCTGATGTCCGTGACGGTTTGAAACCTGTTCATCGTAGAGTACTTTTCGGTATGAACGAAATGGGTAACACCTCGGACAAACCACACAAGAAATCAGCAAACTGCGTTGGTGAAGTAATGGGTAAATACCACCCGCACGGCGACTCCTCTATTTACGGCACTGTTGTACGTATGGCTCAAGACTGGTCTTTACGTTACTGCCTCATAGATGGTCACGGAAACTTTGGTTCCGTAGATGGCGACTCTCCTGCCGCTATGCGTTACACCGAAGTACGCCTTGACAAAATGGGCGAAGAAATGCTCTCCGACATTAACAGCGAGACTGTTGATTTTCAGCCAAACTACGATAACACAAGGAAAGAACCTGTTGTTCTCCCTACAAGAATACCAAACCTCCTTATAAACGGTGCTTCCGGTATTGCTGTGGGTATGGCTACTAATATGCCGCCTCACAACATCACCGAAACAATAAATGGGTGTATCGCCCTCATTGACAACCCGGAAATCACTATTCCGGAACTGATGAAATACATCACCGCACCGGATTTCCCTACAGGTGGCACTATTTACGGCTATCAAGGTGTAAAAGACGCTTATGAAACCGGACGCGGACGCATTATCATTCGTGCCAAAGCTGAAATTGAATCAGAAAAAGACCACGAATCAATCATTGTTCACGAGATTCCCTATGGTGTTAACAAGGCTGAACTCATTAAGTACATCGCAGAACTCGTAAATGAGAAAAAACTTGACGGTATCGCAGACCTCAACGATGAAAGTAACTATAAAGGAATGCGTATCGTTATCCGCCTCAAAACAGACGCTAACGCAAACGTTGTGCTGAATAAACTCTACAAGATGACGCAAATGCAGGCATCTTTCAGCGTAAACAACGTAGCCCTCGTAAATGGTCGGCCAAAGACTTTGAACCTCAAAGAACTTCTTCAAGCATTTGTGGAGCACCGTCACGAAGTTGTCATCCGTCGTACTCAGTTTGAACTCCGCAAAGCACAGGAACGTGCTCACATCTTGGAAGGTTTGATTATCGCTTCTCAAAATATCGATGAAGTTATCCGCATAATCCGCCATTCTGCCGACACTGAAAGTGCAAGAGCGGAACTTTCCGCAAAATTCGGACTTGACGAGCTTCAAACACAAGCCATTGTGGATATGCGACTCAAACAACTCACAGGACTTGAACAAGACAAACTCCGCCAGTCTTACAAGGAAATTGAAGACCTCATCGCACACCTTGAAGAAATTCTAAACAACGACCACGTTTGTCGCGAACTTATCAAGACCGAACTGCTTGAAGTAGTAGAAAAATACGGCGACAAACGCCGCACAGACATTGAATACTTTGCAGGTGACTTTGACGCAAAAGATTTCTATGCAGACGATGATATGATTATCACCATTTCACACATGGGATACATCAAACGTACCGCTCTTACAGAATTCCGTGCACAAAACCGCGGCGGTGTAGGTTCTCGTGGCAGCAACACTCGCGAAGAAGACTTTATCCGATACATATATCCGGCTTCCATGCACGATGATATCCTCTTCTTTACTCAGAAGGGACTTGTCTATAAGATGAAAGTGTATGAAATCCCGGAAGGTGGCAAGAACACAAAAGGAAGAGCTATTCAAAACTTACTTAATATTGATTCTTCAGACTCGCTTAACGTAGTTATCAGTTGCAAGCACCTTGATGACCCTGAATTTACATCAAATCACAATCTCGTATTTGCAACACAATACGGAATCATCAAGAAAACATGTCTCAGCGAATACGCTCGTATCAACGTAAAAGGTAAGAAAGCTATCTTGCTCCGCGAAGGTGACAAGCTCATAGGAGTTGAACTCACCGACGGTGAATCTGAAATCCTCCTCGCAAACCGCAACGGACGTGCTATCAGATTCCACGAAAGCAAAGTCCGCCAAATGGGACGTGTTTCTACCGGTGTCCGCTCTATGAAACTTGACGACGGCGATGACGAAATAATCG